>FLRW01323205.1_pt1 | contig 30700 bp, 48 predicted proteins | sample 1550421 | NCBI WGS metagenome assembly FLRW01 (sample SAMEA4031753, study PRJEB14383) | metagenome | biome: human; feature: oral; material: saliva | place: Philippines | collected 2014
ACCACACGAACAAGCCTCGGGGCAGATATTACCACATGGAACGGCGGGACGCAGATAGGCTCAATCGGCTGGACAAATGTCGAAATTCAGCTCGACCCGAGCAAAATAACCCCGACCTTCGAAAATTTCAATTTTAGGGACACCAACCCCGCAACCGTGGCAATCACGGGCAATAATCAGGTTTTAATCGCCAACAAATCGAAACTTCGAGCCGAGATTTTACCAGCCCAAAAGATGACCACCAAGAAATACGCCACACCGCGGGAATATGTCGCACAATTCGACGGGCAAAGTTTAGTCAAGGCATACAGCGACACGGAAGCCGTGATTTTCGACTTTCCAACCGCCCCAACTTCAAGCGGGAGCGTTTTAGCACAAATAATCGCCAAAGATAGCCGAGATTTAGGACAGACCAAATCACAGAGCATTCAGGTCATACCATATAACGCCCCAACCTTGAAAGTCGAGGCGAAACGACAAAACAACTTCGACAGCACCACCGAGCTACGAATTAGCGGAAACTTCGCACCCTTAACAATTAACGGCACAGACAAAAACCGCATACAAAGCTTAAAATATCGATACCGACCAACCAGCGGAACATGGACAGCGTGGAAAGATGTCACCCCGAGCCAAAGCACGGGAAGCTTCACCGCCCCAACGCAATTTTTGAACCTTGAAAGTGCAGGCTCGCATGAAATCGAAATTCAGGTCATCGACAAACTCGAAACCACGACCGCCACCGCAACCGTCGAACGCGGAAGACCCCTTGTCTTCTTTTCATCGAACAAGGAAAAGGTCGGAATCAACAAAGTCCCCGAATTTGGCGACCTCGATGTTTTAGGCGATATTTTCTCCCGCGGAAGCAAGGTTTTGACCGACAGCCAAGCCGAACGCGACCACTGGGAGATGATCGACATGGGCTGGGGAGCAAAGGGCTTGTTTTACAAGAAAAACGGCTTTTGCGGGTTCAGGCTTTCATTTACGGGAACATACGGCAACGGGCAAATGCTCGAACGAATCAAGGAAAAATATCTTCCAAAGCACGAAACAGCCTTTGCGGGAATTTGTATCAATAACAACAGACATTCAGGCGGATTTATGCTTAAATTAGGCTTGAATGGCGAAATCATAAAACGCGGAACAGACAGCTACGAAGAATACCATGTATCAGGCGTCTATTTAGCGAAAAACGACTTATAAACAACAGGAGAACAACACAATGGCAATATCAGCATATATTCAAGACGAACGCGACGCAATCATGACTTGGCACGAAATCGACCACTTCACCACCAGCTTTAACGGCACAGGAACGGTTGTGATTAGGAGCTTCGCCAACGGGGCGACTTTCGCCGACGAAACCAAAGCACGCAATGCTGGCGACAGCACGAAAGACCTCAGCCTCAACACTTTCAGCGTGCAAGTACCCGAGGGGACGGAAATCTCAAAGGAAGCAATCGAGAAAGAGCTTATCAAAAAAGAGATTTTCAAGAAAGCCGTCCGCAAGTACTGGGATTTTGAGAACAACAAGGCAGTTGAAATCAAATAACAATTCTTGTATAATTAGGAACGAATACAGAATTCGCCAAGGGTGAAAAGAATAACCGAACTTTTCACGGGCGACCTAACTGAGGTAGCCGTTTATGGAAATTAAACGCAAGAAAGATGTGGGCAACCGCATAAAGGGCTGGGAGAAATTAGGAATTAAGCCGAAAACCCCAGCAATCAAGAAACGCTCGAAATAAGGGCGTTTTTTGATATAATTGAAATATGCGAATGAACAAATTAAAGGAAGAAAGCAACCCAAGGCTCGTCAAAATGCTCCGACGCAAGCAACACCAGCTCTACTGCCCCATTTGTCGCCCAAACCACGGGTGCAATTCAAAAAGAAAAGGCAAAACATACCGAAAAAAGGCTTTTCAGCTCCGCCGAGCAGGCAGGAAATATTGACCCGCCACAAGATTTTTGTTATAATTGAGATATGCCACGAACTATGGCATAAACTCCTCCCAAAATAAACTTTTAGAATCGAAAAACGCCTCCGCAGGGCGTTTTTTATTTACAACTTTTTTATGATAAAATAGAAATAAGAAAGGAGCGACAAAATGAGTGAGAATTTACCAACCGCAGACGACATCATCGTAGCGGAAGACAACACCGCACACGCGGAATAGATAGCTTGAAAAAGCGAACAAAAGCGAACAAATCGCAAGAGCCAAAAAAACAGGAACAAAAAATGGCAATTAAACAAATCACAACCCCAAATGTAGGAATTGGAGCAAGCCGAGGCTGGTGCTTGAAATATGTCGACGACACGACCAACGCCCCAGCTCGAGCAAGGACAGCCGAACAAGCGTATCAAATCGAAGCCCGCAACGGAAATATTCGCGGAGGCGAACCACCAGTCGGCGTCTGGGTTCCTCTATTCTTTTCATTGACCCGCGGACAATTCGCAGGACTTGGACATGTAGCCTTGGCATTTAATCACGGCGACGGACGAATCGAAATTCACGACAGCGAAGTCCAAAGTGGAGCTCGCCGAGCATACAACTCAATCAACGAATTATTGGCGTGGTTCGCATTCCACGGCATAATTTACCGAGGCTGGTCAATTTGGTGCGACGGAACAAGGTATGTCGAAGAATACACCCCAGCACCCGCACAAGCCCAAGCAACAGGACTTGTACCAGCAAGCGGAACAGCAACCGTGCTAGTGAACGCATTGAATGTTCGAGCCGAACCAAGCACAGCCAGCGAAATTGTCGCGACATACGCGAACGGGCAACAATTTAATTACGACGGCTATTTGATCGCCAACGGCTATGTCTGGCTTTCATATATCGGCGGAAGCGGACACCGACGATATGTCGCCGAGGGAGTTTTTGACAACGACCCAAACAATGTCTTTGTGCGAGGCGGAGTATCACGATGACCGAGATTTTGAAAAATCTTTTGCGAATTAAGAGCATTATTACTTTGGCAGTCATTACCGCCCTTGTGGTTTTGGTAATTTCGCACCCCGAATCTGCAGAATACCGCACAGCGTTTATTTCAGCGATTTCAGCGGTTTTGGCATATTATTTCAACAAAGACACAAAAGACACAACGCCGACAAATTCGACTCGACCAGTCAGCTTTGTTCGACCGCAGACTTCTCCACAGCCTGTGGAAAACTCCAACCGACCAATCCAAAAATAGGGCTTGATTTATTACCTCAAAAGCTTTAAACTAGGAAGTGGAAAGACTTCTTTCCAAAAAACGGAAAAAAATATTCCTTTCCAAAACACCTCCTTTAGATTGTATCGACCCAATCTTGAGAAAGAAAGTCCCCCTTGCGAGAGGGGATTTTCTTTTTTAATTTTTTATGATATAATTGAACCGTGGGTGTCATTCGATAACCCACTCCTCATTTTGGCATTCTTTTATGCCAAGGAAGACCGCCAAAAACGCGGTCTTTCATTTTTAAACAAGGAAAACCACAATGGACAAACTCATACCAACCGAAGACCAAGAAGCCGAAGCTTTCCACCGCTGGCTTTCAGCAAAAGGAATACCACACACGCACATTGCGAACGAAAGCGGACGCGGACGGCAAGCAATGCTCCGAACGGCGAAATTAAAACGCCAAGGACAAAGCAAAGGCGTCTGGGATTATGAAATATTCGTGCCACAGCTGGACGGGACATTGAAAGAAATACGGGTCGAATTAAAACGACGAAAAGGCGGAGTTGTATCAGCCGAGCAGAAAATCTGGGGCGATATTTACGAACGAGCGGGAATACCCCGAAAAATCTGCAGAGGCTGGGACGAAGCCCGAGAATTTACCGAAAAGTTCCTGCCCGAACAATACCGACGGGTTCAATTTTAGCAAAACCCCCCGAATTTCGCGAAAAAATGGGGGTATCAGCGAAGATAGCCGAAAAAACGATAAAATACCCATATAAAGAAAAAAGCCCCATTGTAGGGCTTTTATTTACGCCGTTTATTTTATTTGCTTTTTTTATAATCCACAAACAAAGCGATAAGGGCGAGCAGGAAAAAGAAAAGTGCGGACAAATTACACAATCCTTTCAAGACCGCCTCCGACACAGCAGAACCAGCAAGCGTGAACAGCCAGCCGAAAAATAGAAAGAAGCCAAGGGCAATATTTCGATCACTTTTTTTCATTAGAAAGGCACTCCTTCGATTTCAACCGCTTCACCTGAGGCGATCACATCTTCGCCACTTTCAGATTTTCGAGGCGGAAAATTAAAATTGATATAAGCAGTTTCGCCACGAAGCAACGCAGGCGGAATCATTTCAAGCCGAACCGTGAACTTCGCACCTTCAGGCATTTCAGCCCCTTCAGAAGACAGCACGCCGAGGCGAGCATATCGCCCCTTAACTTCGCCGTCTTTTTCATATTCGCCGACCTTTACCGAGCCATAGCGATAATCGTGGACATTTTCATTTGACATTATTTTTTCTCCTTTACTTTATTAAAAATCAGATAATTCAAGCGACAATTCATTTAGACGAGCCATAGCCCCAAACACATATTCGCGGAATTTTTCAAGCTCTTCTTCAATTTCAGCACGCGAAACTTCGAATACTTGAATTTCGAGCTTAGGCATTAAGTCCGTATAAATCACGCGATACAGAGTCTTCAGATTTGGATTAACCAAGAAATACATCAAGCACTGTTCGCGATAGTCGTCGGGGAACGCCTGCTCGACATAAGCCCGAAGAACCTTTGAAGATTTCAAACATTTAATTTCAATCGCTTCTTCGACCACCGCGGGGTCTTTAGGATTGACGATTTCACCGTCGGGTGACAGCATCATTTTTTCATCATCACCCGAAACCCAGAACCGACCCGCAATGATATTTTTCGCGGATTTTTTGCTTTTATTTTCAGCGTACCATTCGCGGAATTTTTCGAGAGCTTGCGGTTCAAGGATTTCACCCCGCACCATTTCATTAAATGTGCGACCGTCCAACAAATCAGCATAATCATTTGGCGTTAGGGGACGAGCCACCCTTTCCGCCAAGATTTCAAAGAACTCGTCCTTCAATTTCGAGCCACGGCGAGAATAAAACGCATGAGCTCGTGAACCAGAAAGCCCGCCCTTTCGCAATTCGAACCATTCTTCAGACCGCTGGTCAATTTCATTTAAGATTATCATTTTTTAATTTCTCCCTTTTTCGTAACAGAATTTTTCAATTTGTCCTTTAATTCAGAAACCCGAGAATCAGCCTTGACTTCTTGCGGAAAAGAAAGCCACGCTTTCTGCAATTCTTGAATATTTTTAGAAGACTCGAGCAATTCGAGAGCTTGAGAAACTTTTTCTTCGAACCTTTCAGCCTTGAATTCTTCGTATTCTTCCATTTCTTCAGATGAAGCGATTTCACCGCTGGCAAGATAACCAAGGAACGCCAACGCTCGACCAACCGCGACCGTTTGACCTTTTTCAAAGCCCTTATCGTTTTTCATTTTCGAGGCGGACATCATCGAAGTGGCGTCAGCCCGAGGCGAAGAGTCGTCTTTTAAATCAGACACGATTTCAGCCCGAAAGATAAAATCGCCATTGTCCAATTTTTGAAAAGAATTTGTGATTTTACCGCGAGGGCATTTTTCGCGAAATTCTTTCAAGCGATCGGCGACCTTCGCATATTCAGTCCCGCCCGAAATTTTAGTTGTTTTAACCTTTTTAGTCATTTTTTCTCCTCATTTTGACTTTATTTGATATTAACCCCATTATAAACAATCTTAACCGCAAAATCAAGTCCAAATTCAAAGATTTTTTGAGTTTTCCACAGCTTTATTTTTTGCTTGATAAAAACCCGCAAAAGGCTTAAAATTAGGGTAGCAATTAAAAATTGAAGGAGGAAACAATGAGTCAACTCATTAAGAACAAAGATTATGAAAATTACGAGATGGTGCCACATCATCTGATTAAAGACGCGAGCTTTCAAGCAGTCGGACTTTGGACATTTTTAGCAAGCCTGCCCGACGGCTGGGACTTTTCAATTCGCGGAATCGCACGAATTAGACAAGAGGGCAAGGCGAAAGTTCGAACAATAGTTCAAGAACTCGAAGAATTGGGCTATTTGACCCGAACACAAGAGCGAGGCGAAAACGGATTGTTCGCCAGCTCGGACTGGGTGCTTAACTGGACACCCGAAAAAACACCAAACACGGAAAATCGGACGACCGAAAAACCGATGACCGAAAATCGGACGACCGAAAACCGAACACAATATAATACTATAATAACTAAAAACAATACTACAAAATACAATACCAAAGAATCTCTCTCCCCACGAGCCGAAAACGGCACGCGGAAGAGGGTTCAAAATCAAGAAGCCGAAGAATTAGCGGAATTTTTAAAGGAACAGATACTCAGGAACTACCCAAACCGAAAAATCGACAAGAACTACAAGCAAAACTGGGCAACCGACATTGACCGAGCAATTAGGCTGGACAACCGAACCCCCGAACAATTAAAAAACGCAATCATTTTTTCAAGCAACGACACCTTCTGGAAACAGCAGATTTTAAGCGGGGCGAATTTACGCAAGCATTACGACCGACTCGAAGCCCGAGCTCAAGCAGACTTTATGAAAAACGGCACGATTGTCATTTAACAAGACCAACCACGCCAAAACCCCCCGAATTTCGCGAAAAAAAGGGGGCTGTGGCGATTTTACGGCAAAAAACGACCAAGCACTCATTTGCGACCCAAAAGCCCGTGAAAACGCTGTAAAAGGCATTAAAACGCATTAACAGGGGTCAGAAAAGCAGGACAAGGGCAATTTTCAAAAAGGACATTTGCGGACTTTTTACGGAGAAACCCGAGAAACGGCGGAATTTTGAAAAGGACATTTTCAATTTTTACAAAAGGACACCCAGCCTGTGAAAAACTTTTTTGAAAAAACTTGAAAAAACCGCTTGACCTTTCGAAAACAAAAGCATATAATAGAACCATAAGGGGACACCAACAGCACCCCGCCAAAATGAGGAGGCAAAATATCAACGAGAAGAAACTAGCAACCAAAGCAGAGTATCAACTCGACGACCAAGGCAATCGCATAATCAGTCAGCAAGCCAACGCAGGAAAAATAACGAGAGAAGTGCAGTATGGACTTATACGACTGATGAGCGAGAGCCACGACCGAGAGGTTCGATACGAAACGGCGGAAAAAATCGCCAAAATACCCGCGAATTTCACAGGGAATGTCCAAATACCCGAATTGAGAATAGTCTGTCCAAGAAATCAGATTGTAAAAGTGGAAATCAGAAATAAAACAATTCAGGAATTGACGGAACTGGGGAAATTACCAACGCAGAGCGTTCAGCTAACGATTGAAACCGACGAAAGCGGAAGACATCGCAAATTTACAAAACCACCCGAGGGAGTGCAAGCGTTCGACTACATCAACGCAGAAGTTCACTACCAAGAACGGAACGGAGAAAGGCTTTATTTTACAAAGCCCGAACAAATCAAGAAAGCAGTATTCGTTCACGCCTCGCTTTATTTCGCCCCGAACACTTACGACCATGCGGTTTATAAGACCGAGAGATACGGCGAAACCACGAACGGAGGTAAAAATGGCGAAGAGAAATAGGTTCATTGAAAATTATTTGCGAAATAACCCGCCAAAATGGCAAATAATCGGCAAAGCAACAATCGAAGCCGAGGGGAAAAGCTACACAATCGGGACAATTTGGCAGAACGCACAAGGCGAAATTTTCATAAAGACAACGCCCAGCATTCACGGAGCAGGGCAGAAAATTAAACTAAACTTCAAGGAGGAAGAATGGGACGAATAAAAATTGAAGTCCAACATGTTGGCGGAGAAATCGAGTTAAGCCATACATTCAAGATTTGCGACCAAAACCTCGCACTAGAACACACAAACATACGGGACAGCATTTTAAACGGATTAGTAAGGTACAAATCAGTTATTTTGAAAGAAAAGGGAAAAACAACGATTATACCAGCAACCGACATAATGCGAATTGAGATAGAATCAATCGAAGACGAGAAGCCCGCAAAAATCGAGGTCAAACAAGCGTGAAACTTTACGGCATAGTTTACGAAGACGAAAACGGAGATTTTCAAGCAGTTTCAAGCTTTGGATCATCGACCACAGGAAACTTGCGAATTTTCGACGAACTCGAACAAGCCCAACGCTCAATGCGAGGCTTGCGAAACCGCCCGCATTTAAAGGACAAAAAACTACTTTTCGCAACCTTCGAATTACAAGAGGCGAGCGAAGACATCAAAGAAATTAAAGAAATTGAAGAAATGGAGAGGAAGAATGAAATATTTTAAAATTTTGGAAATCAGCTACAGCGACACATTAGCAAAGACCTTCTGTCGATTTATTGGCGAAGAAGAAATCAAGGACAAAGAAAGCGAAGAAACAAAGACTTTCACGACATACGCTAAACTTAAAGGAGTAAATAGCTTCGACGACAGCGTGGAAGAAAAAACCGAAAATCTCGAGAAAAAGACCGTTCGAGAAATCACCAAAGAAGAATACAAGAAAGAAGCCGAACGAATCAAAGAAGAATTTGTCAGAAGAATACGAAGTGATAGAAGAGAACTCGAAGACAAAGAACGCAAACTCAAAAAACTCGAAGCTGAACTCGCCGAACTTGAGAAAGCCGAGGATTAACGAATGGAAGAAAACCAAGCACAAAACCCGAATCAACAGCCCGAAGAGCAGAAACCAGCGAAAAAAACGGTTTTCACACGGGAATATTACGCAAGAATCGGACGCAAGGGCGGACAAGCCCGCGTCCCCAAGGGTTTCTCAGCAAACCCCAAACTCGCCAGCGAGGCGGGAAAAATTGGCGGGAAAATCTCGCGACCATTTACCAAGAACCCAAAGAAAGGAAAGAAAAATGCGACCAAATAAAGGACAAAGATTTAAAGGCTGGCTATTAGTCAAAAGAACGCTTTTGCTCGAACTTTTCAGACCAAAAAACCGAGTCATTCTGATTGTTAGCGACAACCGATCAACCGTCGGCATAGCATACCCGAGGCTCTGGGAATCAATCGCATTTATTAACGGCTACCAGAAAGCAGACGAAGCAATCGAACAATTAAAAAGCGACATCAGAAAACAACTCAATCTACCCGAAGACGCCGAAGATTTCGACATCAAATTTGAAGAAACGCCCAAAAAATAAGGGGCGTTTTTTAGTTTTCCACAACCCCACCCATTCACGAATAACAGAGGCGAACCCCCGACTTTTCCACAGAACTGTGGAAAACTTCACCAAAAAAGAAAAACACCCGAAAAAAGGGCTTGAAAAACCTTTTGAATTGGCATATAATAAAAGCATAAGGGGGCGACGATAGACCCCCGCCAAAATGAGGAGAAAGAAATGATTATTATCACCAAAGAACAACCACTTTACAAATACATCAAACGCCAAGTTTTCGAACAAACAGCGACAGGATTTAAACGATTTGCGAAAAAGCACTACGACGAACTCGAGCTGGTCTGGGACGACGGAGTCCGACGAATGCGACTCCACTACAAAGAAAGATACTTTATACCACAGCAACTCCACAACAAAAGCAAATTCGAGAAATACGAAGACAGCGACATAAAACAATTTATGGAAAGCGAAAAATAAGAATGAAACAAAAGAACTTCAATCAATGGGCGAGAACTTCACGAAAGCTCGCCCAAGCCCAAGCAAAAGAGCAAACCGTCGCCCGAGCAATTAGCAGATTTATAAGCGACGACCAAACAGCACTGACCACCAGCGACATCAAGCGAATGGTCGAGATTTACAAAAAAGCAAAGGAGGCAATATGACGCACGCAGGCTACGACTTCGAACTCTGGTTCGCAATAGACAGCGACGAAAAACCCGAACTCAACGGCGAATACGGGCTAGGATTTAAGCACAGCACCAATCAAGCCGAATTTTACAAGATAATTGAAGACGAAGAAACCCGAATAAGCACATCTTCAGATTTTCAAGAAAAGCTCCAAGAATTAAAGCCCGAAGACTTCGAACTTATCGACTGGGAAAGTGCCAACATCGACACATTCACCGAGAGCTGGGACTTTGGCACGCCATATTACGACTTCGCCCGCGGACACGCCGACTATCAAGACAACTGGCACGATGTCGAAATTGACAGCATAACCCGCGAATATTTCGACAAATGGAGCGAAAGCTGGGAGAAAGGCGAAGAAAAGCCCGAAACCGCCATTCAAAAATTCTTTGGAATGGGCTACAAAAAACCCCGACAATTCGAAGATTAAGCACGATTGAAAAGCCCTTTCAAAAATGTTAAAATTGGAGAGAATATCAATTTTAAAAAAGCAATGAAAGGGCAACATTGTGCAACAAATCACACCAGAGCAATTACGCGTCATTTGTCAGCAACGAATAAACATTGAATTTTCGTTCAAACGCCAAAAAGCCGAACGCACCCTCGAAGAGGCTCGCGAGATTTTACGGAAAAATCTAAAGTCGATTTTTAAAGAACACAAATTTTCAGACTTTTGGATTTTAGACGACCGCGACCTCAAGGGGGCTTTTTATATTAAAGCGGAACGCCGAGGCGTTATGAAAATCTACCCAGCAATTGACGCCAACAAAGTCATCACCGTCGAGATTTTACCAAGCCGAGAGTTTGCGAAATTACCAAAAACCCTCAACGAAATGACCAAGCGACACCAACGCACGAAATAAAACAAGGAACGGCAAAAATGGAAATCATCAAAGCCAAAAAATACGAGAACGAAACCGCAACGGTTGAAGTTTACGGACAAATTCACGAAATCAAAAACCCAAAGAACGGGCAAGAGCTGGAATTTTACGGCAAGAAATATCAGCTTCAAATCGAAGAACCAAAAAACCAAGGGGCAGAAAATGGAAATCAAACCAACCAAAAAAGCAATTCAAATCAAAATTGAAAGAATTGACGAAACAAAATATTTGTTTTACGACTTCACGCACCCAATCTACAATTCGAGCATGACCGCCGTTTTTCAGGACATCAGAAAAGACCTTCGCTCCGAGTTTAAACTCGACATCGAAACCGCCACGGTTGTTTTTTATGACGAAGACGGAAGAATTGCGAAAGCCAGCAGAGCGGAAAATCACGCCGAGCTTCAGGACTTAGTCCACAAATTAGAGAATTATATCAAAAATGAAAAAAATTATTGAATTGTCGAGGCTTGAGGGCAACCGCGGGCAAATCGCAGGAGTACCAGTCAACCCGCGGAAAATCACACCCCGAAACTTTGACAAATTAAAAAACAGCATAAAACGCGACCCCGAATTATTGAAATATCGGGGGCTTTTGGTCGCACCACACGGCGAAAAATTCGTAGTCATTGGCGGAAACCAACGACTCGAAGCATTGCGAGCCTTAGGTTTTACCGAAACGACCTGCGAAATTATGGACGACTTGGAGCAAATACCTGAGGAAGACCGAGCCGAAGTTTTGCGACATCGAATCTTGGCAGATAACGCAGGTTTTGGTGAAGATGACGACGAACTTATCGAGGAATTTTTCAGCGACATCAAGGGCGACTACGAAACCCTCAGCGATGACGACCTCGACCAAGAACCTGAAGACGAAGACGAAATCTTGGAAGTCAAAACACCCGAACTTGAAGAAGACCCGAAGTCAGAACTCGGCAAGATTTACCAGCTCGGCGAACACCGACTGATGTGCGGGGACAGCACCAGCGAAAGTGATGTCAAAAAGCTTATGGGGGGGGTACTGGCTCATATGATCCACACAGACCCACCATACGGCGTCTCTTACAACTCGGGCACCCAAGGTTCAATTCAGAACGACGAAATCGTAGGCTCGGAGCTTTACGAATTTTTATACAAAGCACTACAAAACGCATACGCAACCAGCAAGGAGAAGTGTGCGTGCTATGTGTGGCACGCACACGCAACCGAACAAGAGTTTTATAAAGCCGTCGAAAATGCTGGCTTCATAATCAAACAACAGATAATCTGGAACAAAGAGAGCCTCACGCTTGGACGAGCGACCTTCCATTGGAAGCACGAACCTTGCTACTTGGCATTTAAAAACGGCTTAAGACCACCCGAGGCAAGCGAGCGAAAATCAACAACCGTCTGGGACAGCCCCGAAATTCTCAAGACTTTGTCGAAGAAAGAACTTCTCGCCGAGATTGAGAAATGGCAGGAAGACAGCACCGTCTGGGACTTGAAACGCGACCCGAGAAACGAGTACATACACCCAACGCAAAAACCAATCGCAATACCAGCCAAGGCAATCAAAAAACACACCCAGCGAGGCGATACCGTGCTTGATTTATTCGCAGGCTCAGGCTCAACACTTCTAGCATGCGAGCAACTCGGCAGAATCTGCCACACAATGGAGCTTGACCCGAAATTTGTCGACCGAATACGCAAGCGTTACCATTATTACTTGACTGGCACATACGACGGCTGGGAAGAGGCAACGCCCGAAATTCAAGATTAAAAACCTTTTTACCCACATGGGCAAAAAGGTTTTCCACAAAACTGTGGAAAAGTCCGATTTTTTCGAAAAAAGCCAAAAAAAGTCCAAAAAAACCCTTGCTTTCGCCCGTGGAATTTGCTATAATTAAAACATAAGGGGGCGACGATAGACCCCCGCCAAAATGAGGAGAACAATATGAACAAAGTAACAATCAACAAAAGACACGACATCGCAGGAATTACAATCAACGGCAAAAAACGAATTTCAACGGTCAAAGAAGCATATCTAACAACAAAGCACTTGATCATCGAAGAATACGGCTGGGACAAAGCATTTGAATTTGAAGACAACTTCACATCAACCAGCGACATCAACGGAACGCTTAAACGAATTGGACTAAAATAAGAAGAATAAACCACGAAGCCCCACAAAACGGGGCTTCACCAAGAAAGAATGAGGAGAAAACACAATGCGAAACAAAATAATACTAGACCAAATCAAAGAGCTAACCGAAGAATTAGATAAAGCCAAGACAGCCGAAGCAATGGACGAAATCTTGGAGCAACGCTCGGATTTAATCGACGAATACATCGCCCTCGCCGAAGCTAACGGCGAAGACACCGAGAAAGCTTACGACAAAATCGCCGAGATTATAAAGGATTAGAGAATGGACTACATCTACGAAATAATCGAACACACCTTCGACAGCAACCGCGACGAAGACCAAGAACTCCTCGAAGCCGTTATCGCAAGGGGATTAGACAAAGAAGCAGGAGTCATCAAAATGCGGGCATTTTTCGAAGAAAACAGACCCAAGGGCAAAGACTTCAAAATAATTTTGGACGAACCGCTGGTGATTATAGCCGAGAAATACGACGAAAAAACCCAGCGAATCGAACAATACGCAGTCAGCCTCGAAAAAACAAGTTTAAACTTTTAAAGGAGCAATATGTTTTTCATAAAGAAAATTAAGCAATTAAAAACCGAGAACCAAACTCTCAAGCAAAAAATAGATGAATTGAAAGCAAGGAAAACTTGGCAAGAGTTCACAATTGACGAACTCAAAAAGGAAATCGCCAAATACAAAGAACTTATCGACTTGAAAGACCAAACCGCAATAATTCGGCACGAGGGCAGAGGCACAAGCCTGATGATTGGCGGAAAACATATCAGAAACATCACTTCAATTGAAGTCGAACCATTCAAGGCAGGCTCACCAAGTATCGTAAAAATCGGAATTTTAGCAGACGAGATAATCATAAAGAAAGGAGAATAAAATGACCCCGAACAACCAAGCAGACATCGACCGCAAACGCTCAATGAAGCACAACGCGAACAAAAAAGCACGGCGAGAAAACGCACGCAGGCTCACAATTCAAAACGAGCAAGCCAACGGAATTTATACCGTAAAGGAAGACAAACGAACTTACAAGCAGAAATTGGAGGAACGAAAAAATGCTCGAAAAATTTAATGTGAAAGTCGACATCGACGAATCACAAAAGCCAGCCACGAAATACCCGAAGTTTGAACTCGGCGAGGAAGTCTACTACCGACCAACGAAACAACGAAGCGAAAACCAAGTCCACCGCGGAAAAATCGCAAGGATTGTCCAAGACTTCATGGCACAGACACAATACGAAATTGTCGCCAAGCAACCGAAGCACCCAAACAAATTTTATGTCCACAGATTAAACGCAGAAGATGTCTTCAAGATTGAAGAGATTGAGGGCGAAAAAGAAGCATAAAGAAAAGGAGCGAAGAAATGACACCACAAGAAAGAAACCTCTCGGGAATTTATACCCGAATTAAACGCGACGGAAAATACCAAACAGTCGACCTCACGGACATGACACCCGAAGAATTGGCAGAATATCTCGACGAGTGGGGAACAGACTGCAACTTTCTTCAAACATTAGTCCAAAACTTAGTCGAAACCATTCAGACAATCGCCGACAAATTCGACATTGAAGCAAAAGATATTTCGGACACATGAATGTACGAGAAATTGATTGAAGAAGCAAAGTTATTAGGAGTTATAAAGGAGAAGTAAAGAAATGACTAAATTTTATCACACAATTACAGCCAACGGACATATCGAAAGCCATGACTACGACGACCTGAACTTGTCTTTAGACCTTCAAAAAGAAATCGGCAATCATTTCGAAACAACGAAAGAAACTCAAGAATGTATCGCATATTTGAAAGCAAGAGCAATTATCAAGCAAGACGCAAAAGGTTTCAAACCCGACTGGAATAATAAAGATGAGGCTAAATATTATGGTTGTTGGAACTATTCTCATAATAAGCCTAATTCTACTTTCAATTATCAGCTTGAAAAGACGACAATCTATTTTAAGTCTGAAGAAGATATCGAAGAAAGCTTCGCAAAGCACCCCGAAGAATGGAAGACTTACCTCACCTACAATCAATAAACATAACCGCAAAGGAGGAACACATGAAAAAGAAAGAGCAGAAGCAGAAAGAACCAACCAATAAAGAACTTCTGAATATAATCATTGAAGTAGCAGACTTAGCAGTAGCAACATTAAACGAACACCGCGAGTTTTTACAAAATTTAAAGAACATGCCAAAAACACAGGAAGAAATGGAACTTCGAGCAATAGAAATGGCGGAAACAATAGAAAAAACCAACAAGCAATGCTACACAGTCCAAAATGCTTTTACAAAATACGCACATCTGATAAACTTAGAAGAGGAAGAAAAGCAACCAGCCGAAGAGGCAGAACCAAACACAGGAGAACCTGAGAATGGAACAACCAACACCAACAGCACCGAAACCAGCGGAAACGATGCAGACACCAGCACCAACGACGCCAAGCACGACGCCGACACCAGCTCAAAATAAGACCCCAACGGAGCAAGGGGCAAAAATCCCAGCCAGCCAAGACCCATACAGGAACGCTAAAGGGCAATTTGTAAAGGGAATCAAGCCAAAAACCACCTTCGCCGACCGACCCCAAGACCGCTCCAACGGACACTGGCGAGGACGCGACACCTACGACTGGTGCCTCCGCAAATTCGACCAAATGACCGACGCAGAACTCGACAAATGGCGAAAGGCGAACCCACCAAGCGAACGAACGCAGGCAGAAAAACGAGCCTTGCTCCGCATTAAAGAAACCACAGCCGAGAGCATAAAGCCAAAAGACCGCTTGAATATCACCGCCCACATCGCCGACCGAGCCTACGGAAAAGCCGTCGAAACCGTGAGCCAGAAAGTCGAAATCACCAACCCATACGACGACCTAACCACCGAACAGCTCGAAGCCTTGGCGAAACAGGCAGAAAATCGATGATAGACCCGAACCTCGGGTTCGACCCACGAGAAGTCAAGAAATCCCTCGCACGCAGGGATTTTTGGCATTATTGCGAATTTATGCTCCCCGCATTTTACAAACCCGAACGGGCATTTTTGCGAGAAATCGCCCACAAACTCCAAAACTTTTACGAGAACAGCCAAAAGCATATTTTAATCATTAACGCCCCCCCCCGCCACGGAAAGAGCCTCACCGCCCAAAACTTCGTGGAATGGATACTCGGGCGAAACCCCCACGAGCAAATCATGACCGCCAGCTACAACAGCATACTTTCGACGACCTTCTCAAAGAAAGTCCGCGACACCATACAGCAACAGAAAATCGACCAGCACACGCCAACATATTCAGAAATCTTCACCACCAAAATCAAGCACGGCGAAGCGAGTGCCAACATCTGGGCAACCGAGGGAAACCCAACGCAGAACTACATCGCCACCAGCCCCGATGCCACAGCTACGGGATTTGGAGCGACACTGCTCATCATTGACGACATTATCAAATCAGCCAGCGAAGCATACAACCAAAACACATTAGATAAGCACTGGGAGTGGTTTACGAACACCGCACTCCAACGCTTGGAGCAAGGCGGAAAGATTATTGTTATCATGACACGCTGGGCGACGGGAGATTTAGCAGGGCGAATAATGGAACGCTACGACCCCGAAGACATCGAAATCTTCACTGCCAAAGCCGTGCAAGACAACGGCGAAATGCTCTGCCCCGAAATCTTGGACAGGAAAGCCTACGAATTGAAGACGCAGGAAATGAACCCCGACATTGTCGAGGCGAACTACAACCAAAAGCCACTCGATGTCAAAGGGCGATTATACGCCGATATTTTCAAGGAATGGGCGACACTTCCACCCGAACTCGAGAACGCCCCCGTTTACAACTTCACCGATACCGCCGACACAGGAACGGACTTTTTATGTTCAATCAATTACAAGGTTTTAGACAAGACCGCCTACATTTTGGACATTGTTTTTTCAGACGAACCAATGGAAACCACCGAGAACCTCGTGACCGATTTGTTCGTGGACGGCAAGGTTTACAAAGCCGAAATCGAAAGCAACAACGGCGGACGAGGATTTGCGAGAACAATCAAGCAGAAAGTCAACGACCGCGGGCATTTTTTCAAATTAGAAACGCCAACCCAGACCCACAACAAGGAGAGCCGAATTTTAACCAGCTCAAGCTGGGTGCAGGAAAATGTTATTTTTCCACTCGGCTGGAAGCAGAAACACCGCGACTTTTCACGCCAGCTTTTGACCTACAACCGCAAAGGCAAAAACCCCCACGACGACGCCCTCGATGTTTTGGCGAGCATTTACGAGCGAGTTTGTGGTAGAATGGAAGTGAAAGTCATCGACAAAGCGAGCCTCGGCTTGAACCCGAACGCACGACATCGACGAAAGCCATACTGGCATTAAGAATTAAAGGAACACCCGCATGAACAACAAAGTTTTTACAATGGACAAAGAGCAAGAACTCACGCCCGAACTTTTAAAGAAAGCAATCAACTGGAACGATCAGCAAAACAAACAAACAATCAAGAAACGCAAATATTACAACGGCGAGAATGAATTAGACCGCACCCGCCCGAATTTTTCGAAATCAGCGAAAGTCATGGTCAACAACGCCAAATACATCACAGACCTCAACACCGCACACCTGCTCGGAAACCCCGTGCAATACCAAGCCGAAACAGCCGAAGAAATCGAGGAGATTTTGAGCGAATACCAAGCACAGGCGATCGCCACCCTCGACCGAGAAATCGCAAAGGAAATCTCGATTGTCGGTAAGGCATACGAATTTATTTATTCAGACGAAGACGCCAACCCACGAAGCACGCGACCCGAAACAACCAACGCATTCATCATTTACGACAACACCGTCGCACAGAATAAGCTCTACGGCATTGTTTACCGCGGAATTTACAAGAACGGCAAAGACACGCCCGAATATTACGAACTGCAGGTAGTCGACGCCGAGCATTTCTTCAGATACAAAATGAAAGGCTCAAGCCTCGAACTTTTGGAGCAAAAGCAACACGGCTTCGGCAAAGTGCCAATGATTGAATACATCAACAACCCCGAACGCCAAGGCGACTTCGAACCAGTGCTTACATTGATTGACGCCTACAATATTCTTCAGAGCGACCGAATCAACGACCGCGAGGCATTAGTCGACGCAATCTTGATAGCCTACGGAGCAACCCTCGACCAAGAAGATGTCGACAGCATACGCGAAGAGCGAGTTATTACAGGCATACCAAAGGACGCCAAAATTGAATATTTAGTCAAGCAATTAAACGAAACCGACATTGAAGTTTTGCGAAAATCGATAGAGCAAGACATTCACAAAATCTCGATGACCCCGAACCTTTCCGACCAAGAGTTCGCAGGAAACGCCAGCGGAGTGGCAATCAGCTTCAAGCTCCACCCATTCGAGCAACACATACGCGACAAAGAGGGCTACTTCGAACGCGGACTATTGGAGCGCATCGAAATTTACGCTCAATTCTTAAAGACCAAATCGAAAATCAGCCTACCCAAAGACTGGAACAAATCACGCGTCGATGTTATCTTCAACCGCAACCTTCCAAAGAACGACGCCGAAACAGCCGACACAATCCAAAAACTCGACGGAATCGTCGACCGCGAAACCTTGATATCACAATTGAGCTTCGTGAAAAACGCCCACGAAATCTTGGAAGCCTTGGCAGACCAAGAAGCCGAATTGAAACCAGTCGAGAAACCCCAAGACTTCAACGGTGAAGAATTTGGCAAAGAACCCGAACCAGCAGACCCAGCCGAACAGCCGATTGAACAATAAAATTGAACAAGAAAGGGACACAAAGCCTTGAACAAAAAACTTGAACACGCCAACACATACTGGACGGAACGAGAAGCCCGCAAGATTTTACAAGCCGAGCAACAAATCGCCCCAACGATTGACGAGATAGCCGAGATTTACAAATTAAACGAACGCTACGCCCTCGAACAAATGCGGAAGATTTACGCCCGAGGCTTGAAATACGAAGACTTGAGCGAATTAGAACAAGCCCAGAGCTTCAAAGACTTCACCAAGCGAGCGAAAGAGTCAGGGCTTTACACCGCACTCCCCGACGCCTACAAATTCAGGGCGGACAGATTAACCGCATTAAACCGCGAAATCTGGCTCAACGCCAAGCAAGCAGGACAGCAGGAATACACCATAACCAGCAAAGCATACGGGCGAATGATAGCCGACAGCTGGAACAGACGAGCCAAGGAGCAGGGCAGGGGAGGGAACTTCGCCCAAATACCCGCCCAAACCTTGGAGCGAATAATGGCAATCCGCCCCGACGGGCAGGACTTCGCACATTCAATATGGCGAAACACCGACCGCCTCGCCCAAAAGACAATGGAGGTTTTGTCTTCAGGTTTACAACTCGGAAAAAGCCAGCAAGCAATGACCCGCGAACTCTCAGCATTGACGGGCGAAACAATCAGCAACGCACGGCGAATAATTCAGACCGAAACAAATTATTTCTACAACCAAACCGCCCTTGAAAATTACAAAGCACTGGGCTTGGAAGAATACCGCTTCGTTGCGGTTTTAGACAGGAAGACCAGCGAAACCTGCCACGCCCACGAGGGGCATATTTTCAAAGTAGCCGAAGCCGTCGTGGGAGATAACTTTCCACCACTCCACCCGAACTGCCGAAGCGGAACAATTGGCGTGTACAAAGATTTTGACCCATACACAGCCAGCCCACGATTAGCACGCGAAGACTTCGACTCCGAGCCTTACGAATACGACGGACGACACCCCGCCACATTCGCAGGCTTGAACACGGAAACCACACCACAGCCCGACCTGAACTTGGACTTCGAACGACCGCAAGACACGGCGATCGCACAAGGAGCAATCACCCGCAACTTGGCAGAATACCCGCAAGTAGCCTCGACCATTTCGAGCATAGACACAGTCGGCAAAATCAAGGGCGGGGCAGGGGCAGAGATTGAACCATTAAAAATCAAGCTCAGCGAACCCGAAAAAATCGACGACACACACCAGCAAATCACAGCCCGATACAGCAACCGCATAAAGCTTCGCAACGGCATAAACCCACAGCTGGCAGACGACATCGACCGAGCCTTCGCCGAGAAAATCCGAACCTTTCTTTTTATGAAGAAAAACGGCTTCACGAACACCCAAATTGAACGAATGGCAAAAGCCTTCAATTACGGCAGGCAAGGAACACAGACCTTGGCATTTCGAAACGGCGGAACACCAGCATTGAAACTCGCGAAGAAATACAACGAACTCGAACAAAGATTTTTCACGACCGAAACCGAAAACAAAATACGCGAAAAATTCTTCGACCAAATCAAGACAGCGAAAGCCAAGCAGGAACTCATCGCCGAATTAAAAAACAACATCAAAAAAGGCGACCCAATCCTACCGCTCGAAATTTTCAAGGAAGCCATGAAGTTCGAGAACATGAGCAAAAGCCCCTACGGCTTCAGCTTTTACAACAGCCAAAATATCGACTGGGGCTTTAAACCCGAAGGTTCGCTCCGCATTTCAGACCACTGGAACTTCACCAAAGACGGAACAAAGCATTTGAGAATTAAAGGCATTGAGAGCGACGAAACAATCCACGGCTGGAAGATAGCGAAATACGAGCAAGGCGAATATGTCGTTCAAAAAGAAATCAACCCGAACCCAAAGCAAGACCTCGAGCTTTACAAAGCCGAACTCGACAAACACAGCAAGGCATTAGAAACGCAGATTTTGACATCACGAGATATTGGCGACCTTGGCAATATGCTGACATTTAGCCACCGCCACCCCGACCACGAAATGAGCCGATATTTCAGGGAAGAACTCCAAAAAGAGCTGAACAAATAATTTGAACACAAATTTTTTGAACACCCGAACAAGGCGATACAAGGCTTGAACACCCGAACACGGCGAACCTTGAACACCCATTTTTGAACACCCGAGCATTGAAAACGCACGGCAGAAATGATAAAATTAAAGCAGGGGACGGGGAAATCAACGCTTCAACCCCAACCCCCCTCATAGTTTCTTTTCTATTAAGTTAGCAGAAAAACGCCCCTCCCTCCTTTGGAGCGTTTTTTTGTTTTTCAGACCACTCCCCCGACCAAAAAAGCACTCCCCCGATACTCCCCCGAACGGGGAAGCAAGGGGGCGAACAAAAAGCGAACCTAACAGAGGTAGAAAGAGAGCTACACTGGGGCAGGGGAGGGGGGAAATCAACCGAAAACCCCGAAAAAGACACCACCACACGGCGGGGGAGGGGGCAACCCCAACAGCCCAACCAAAACAAACACCAAAAGAAAAAGAGAAAGAAAAACAACAACAAAAAAAATAATTTCAAAAATAATTTTTCAAACAAAAATATTTTTATGGTATAATTAAAACAAGGAAAGCTCTGCCAAAAGTGAGCGAATTACCCGACGGGGGAAAACGGAAACAGCAAAGGAGTGGAAATGTCAGCAACGACGACACCAACAGCAGAAGACCCAAAGCAACAACAAGAGCAAGGAACTCAAAGTCAAGGCGAAAGCAAAACTTTTACGCAGGTAGACATCGACGCAATTATTGGCAAGACCAAAGCCGAAATGAAAGCCAAGCAACAAAGCGAACTCGAGCAGGCATTGAAAGCCGAACGCGAGCGAATTGAAGCCGAAGCCAAAATGACCGAAGAGGAACGAGAAAAGGCACGAGATGAAGAATTTAAAAAACACCTCGCCGACAAGGAAGCCGAACTCAACCGACGCGAAGCAACAAACCGAGCCAAGGAACTTCTCAGCGAAAAAAGCATTGACCAAAAGTTCGCCTCGTTTTTGATTTCAGACACAATCGAAGCAACCGAAGACAATGTGAAGAATTTCGCGAAAATTTTCGACCAAGCCGTGGAGGCAACAACCACCGAACGGCTCAAAGGCAAGACGCCCGAAAAAATGACCGACGAGAAATCGACGACATCGAAATTCAAGGGACGAACAATCAGCCAGCACGGTCGCACAGGTTTTTAGTTTTTTAAAGACCAAACAAAAACAGGAAAACAACCATGTCAGTAGACGCACGAAAAATCTTTGACAGCAAAGACGACACAACAAAAGCAAAATTGGCAGAACTTAACGCAGGACTTATTGACGGAATTTTCGCCACAGCAGTATCTCAAGATATTAAAAACACAGATTATTCTGGTGACCCAACAAGCGGAAGCATTCGAGTAAACCGCTTTGTAAACGCCGAAAGCGAAGACTACGGCACAGCACGCGGAAAGAGTGCAGGAAAAAGCCTTCACAACGCAGGAAAAGTCATTGTCAATGTCGACAAAGACAAAGAAATCATCGAAGAGTTCGAAAATAAAGATATCGCACTTTTTGGAATTTCAGACCTTATCACACGACGAGCAGACAACATCCGCAAGAAAGTTGCGTCAGTGCTTGACCGCGAATTTTTCAAAGTAGCCGAAACAGAAGCAACCGAAGTAACATTGACAACACAAACAACAGTCGAAGACAAACTCGAAGCAATGATTGCTGGAGCTTTGACAGTAAAGAACGACTATGTAGACGGACAGGACAAAGAAGACCTTATCATTTCATTGTCGCCAAAAGCATACGGCAAAGTTCGAAACCACATTGACAAAATCGCACAAGGCAACACAGACTCAGGCGTTCGCGAAATCGCAATGTTCCACGGCGTAGAAGTACGCGAAGCAACACGACAGGAAGCCGACGTTATCATTCAACGCCGAGGCTCAATCGCAATGCCAGTTGTTATTGACGAATACGAGCTTGAAAAAGTTCCATTCTCAAACAGCCACGCACTACAGCTATTCTATTCATACGGCGTGAAAGCAGTAACCCCAGACTTGATTTTTAAAGGCACACTTTAAAGATTGACGACGACCCGAGGCGGGGAACACCACCCCGCCCCAAATTTTAAGAACAGGAGAAAATCGAATGAAAATTTTTAACAAACGAGCAGGAATTATTCTCAACTACGAAGAAGAGGAAGCAAAACACCTTCTCGAAAATTACGCTGATGTTTACGAAGCAGTCGACGAAAACGGCACACCAGTGCCAGCCGAACCAGCACAAGCACCAGCCGAACCAGAAGTAGAAGACACAGCCGAAGACTTCACACATTACGAAGAAACTGGCGATTACATCGAGCAATAACAGCACGAAGAAAGGACAGCACAATGACCGAATCACAGAAAGAGAAAATCATCAGGGCTGTTCGCATTTTAGAGCCAACAGCACAAACCGACCCCGAACTTTTGGAATTGACCATTAGCACCGCAGTCGACCGCGTGCTGTTGTTTTTAAGAGCGAAAACGCTCGACCCTCGAATCGAAAACATCATCGCCCAAATTGTCGCCAAGGCATACCGAGTCGCCCGCACCAACAAAGAGGCAGGCGAAACAACTCGAGATGTCAAAAGCATATCAGACAACGGGCAGTCGATCACTTACAGCGACAACCCCGCACAATTTATGGCAACCAGCACCGACCAAGAATTATTGGACGGGTTCGCCGAATTGTTGTCAACATACAGGCGAGTAAATGTTTTACGCAAATAAAGCCTTCGAGCGGGCAATTTCAAAGGCATTTTACGACAAAGAAATCACCAAGCTCGAAGTAAAACAAACACGCGACGAAGAGGGCGGACTTACCCGCCCCCAAATAACCAAGGGCGAAACATTCAACGGCAATATCGCCACGAACCACGCCCGAGCAATTGAAGAATTTGGACAAACAACGACCGCCACGGCAATTTTGACCACCAGCACGAAAGTGAACCTGAAGAGTGGGCAAAAACTCCAACACAAGGGCAAGAATTACATAATTACCGACCTTGCGATTTACGACACCCACCAGAAAATAGGATTGAAAGAATGGAAGTCGAAATTCGAGGAGTAGCCGACGCCAAAATAGCCCTCGCCAAATTAAACGACAAGGCGAGGCGAGCAATTAAGCAAGCATTAGGCGAAGCCAGCCAGCAGGTAGTCGATACCGCCAAAATGAATGTTCGCAACGGGCATTCACGCACAGGCGAATTGGCAAACAGCATAAACTGGCGAAGAGTCGATGACGAAACCACCGCGGTTTTCGCAAGTGCCAACCACGCCCCATACCACGAATTTGGAACGGGACAACGCGGAAAAGCCACATACACGAAACCACCAAAGGGCGACATCAGCTTTTCAGAGAACTGGGCAGGACGACCAGCGTATCCATTTCTTCACCCAGCAGTCAAGCAGAACGAAAAACGCATTCGCCAGACCGTAGGCGAGGCGATAGAAAGGTCGATTTAATGGAGAACCGAAAAAAAGAAATAATCAAGATTATTAAGTCGAACGCGAGCCTCCCCGAGATAACTCAGCAATCGCAAAACATTTTCAACGAACTCCCCGCATTGACCTTTTACATTTCGAACCAAAGGACAACGCAGGATTTAACGGGGCAGATCGTCCGACAAATCACCGAGGCAACAATCGACATCTGGGCGGACACCAGCACGGAAGCAAGCGAGATTTTAACACAGCTCGAACAGACCATGCGAGAAAACCGCTGGATTTTGACATTCTCGGCGGACATACCCAACCCCGACCAAACGATATACCACATAGCCACAAGATTTGAGAGAATCGCAGGCGATGTGTTATAATTTAAGAAAGGCGAAAGCCACATTTTAAACAAGGAACACCAGCAATGGCAGGAACACAGACAATGGGTTCAACCCTCACCCTTAAAAAAGCAGGAAGCGAGGGACAAGACCTCGTAGTAGCCAACTTGACATCAATTGGCGAAGTCAAAGGCGAACGCGAAGAAATCGATGTAACAACACTTGACAGCCCAGACCGAGCAAAAGAGTTCATTTCAGGAGCAGTCGACTACGGAAGCTTCGATGTATCAGGAAACATCATTGACGGCAAACAGCCAAAGGCACTTTACGACTTGTTCGACAGCGGAGTAGCCCGCGACTGGGAAATCGGAACACCAAGCGGAACAAAACTAGCCCTCAAAGCATATGTAGCCTCATTCAGCTTTGGCGAAAAAACAACCGACGGCTTGGACACATTCACAATGTCACTCCGAGTTAGCGGAAAACCAGTATACACACCAAAAGCTTAAAACAAACCACCACGGGACGGGGAGCTTGAAAAAGCAACGCCCCGCCCCTTTTTATGAAATTATTAAACGCAAGGAGAATATAAAGAATGACAACCCTTAACCTCGAATACAAGGCACTTTCAATCGCGAAAGCCGAAACATACTTCGACCTCAGCTTTTTTGAAGAATTAGCCGAAATTCAGAAATTGGCAAAGAACAAAATACCAAAGACCCGAACATTCAGCTTTTTGCTTATGGCAGGAGGCTATGACGAGGCAGAAATCGAAGAAATTCTCGGAGATTACTTCTCAGAACCCGAGGGAATCGTCGGACTTCTCGGAGAAATCACCGTAGCATTGACCCGAAGCGGTTTTTTAGCCAAGAACGCGACAGCCAAGGAGAAGAAGAAAGCCGAGGCGGACATTCGCGAGGCAATCAAGACGACGCAAGAGCAGTTGCGGAGCTTGCGAAATACCGAAACTTCACCCACTTCTGGCAAGAAAACGAAAAAACAGCCTTCAAAATAGGCATTCACCCCGCCGAATTTTGGACTTTGACAGTCGGACAATTTAGGCGTTGCGTAGAGGGCTGGACAGAGCGAGAAATCGACAAAGCAAAGCAAACCGACAATTTAAACCACATACTCGGGAACTATATCGGAATCGCGATCAACGACCCGAAGAAATACCCGAAGAAACCCGCACTCAGCAAAAGCGAACAAAAGCGAACAAAACCACAGACAGCCGAAGAGCAGGAAGAAATGCTCGCCAAAATCGCTCACGCATTCAAATAAACAGGAAAACCAGCAATGGCAACGACAATTGACGAAATCCAAGTTTTGCTCTCAGCAAATACCCAAGCATTCGACCGCAAAATCGCAGATGTTCAAAAGCAACTTTCAGGCTTGGAGAAATCCAACGCCCGAATGGCAAAAGGCGTAGCAGGGGCAAGCAAATCAATGACCGCAGGAATGGTAGCCGTCGGCTCAATTTTAGCTGGCACCGTCTCCCGCGGTTTTTCAATGCTTGCGACACAAGCAGGAAGTGCCGTCGACCGCCTCGACACATTGAACAACTTTCCGAAAGTTATGGCGAACCTCGGAATCGGGGCGGACGAGAGCCAAAAAGCCGTTTCATTTTTAAGCGAGAAATTAAAGGGACTTCCAACGACCCTCGACACCGCAACAATGAGCGTTCAACGATTGACCGCCGTCAATAAGAACCTCGGAGCTTCAACGCAGATGTTTTTGGCGATGAACAACGCCATTTTGGCAGGTGGAGCAGGAGCGGAAATTCAGAAATCAGCAATCGAGCAATTAAGCCAAGCATACAGCAAGGGCAAGCCAGACATCATGGAATGGCGAACCCTTCTTCAAGCAATGCCAGCACAGCTCGACCAAGTAGCCAAATCAATGGGACTAGCCGACTCGAGCCAGCTTCAGCAGAACCTTGTCAGTGGCAAAATTTCGATGAACGATTTTATGCTTAAACTCGTCGAATTAAACCGCACAGGATACGCGAACTTTCCAAGCTTTGAAGAGCAAGCCCGAAATTCAACAGGCGGAGTTCGAACAAGCCTTATCAATTTACAAAACGCCTTTGTTCGAGCAATGACCGACATCATGAACGCGGTGGGACAAACCAACATCGCGGGATTTTTCAATGGAATTACGCGAATGATTGACGCCGTCGTGCCATACATCGTCGGATTTGTAAAGGTTGTCGTCTGGGCATTTGGACTTTTGTCATCATTATTTGGCGGAAAGCAAGCCAACGCCGAGAAATTGAACAAGAGCCTCAAATCAGCCAGCTCAGGAGCAGGTGGAGTAGCCAGCGGAGCAGAGCAGGCGGACGACGCATTAGGCGGAGCAAATAAGAAAGCACAGAAACTCGCCAAACAGCTCGCCAGCTTCGACGAAATGAATGTTTTGAAAGAACCCGAAACATCAGACGGCGGAGGCGGAGGCGGAAAGAAAAAAGGAGCAGGAGGCGGAGCAGGGGGAGCAGACCTCAGCGGTTTGACCCTCCCAGATTTTGACACAGGAATCAGCGACAAGGCGAACGAGATAGCCGAGAAAATCAAAAAAGCCTTGACCGACGCATTCGCAGACTTCGACTTCGAAGCCGTCAAAAACGCATTCAAGCTTTTATGGGAGGACATCGTCGCAGGGACAGCACCCGTCATTCGAGTTATCAGCGAACTTTGGAATCAATACCTTTTTCCAATGCTTAAGTGGGCAGGGGACACATTACTACCCGCAGTTTTGAATGTTATCGGCGGAGCAATTCGACTACTCGGAGCAATAATCGGGGACATCTGGGACAGATTTTTGAAACCATTTATTGACGAATTTTTAGCACCAATAGCAGTTTGGACAGGCGGACAAATCGTCACGATTTTAAACAACATCGGAAACGCCCTCCGAGCAATGGCACAGAACGAATCAGTCGTGCGAAGCTTGACGAACACGATCGTCGCATTAGGCGTGGCATTTACAGGCATAAAGATAGGGGCAACGATTTTAAGTTGGCTACCCGCAATCACAAACGGCATTTCAGCCATTTCAGCGTGGGCAGGCGGATTTGTTAGCTTTGGAACAGCCCTCCAAGGCGTAGGCGGATTTTTCACACCAATTGGACGCGGAATAAGTGCATTAGTTAGCGGATTTGGACTTTTGAAAGGAGCATTCGCGAGCCTCGGCGGATTGATTATGGCACACCCGCTCATAGCACTAGGGGTCGTTATAGCAGGGCTTCTTTTAAGCAACGAAGACTTCAGAAAAAGCCTTATGAATTTGATACAGACCGCCCTTAAACCATTAGGAGATGTCGTCAAGGGGGCATTCGAAGTACTCGCACCATTTGGCGAAGTTTTGATGAACATCGGAAAAATCATTTGGGATGTTTTGGTGATTGCTTTTAACTTGATTGTCGGAGCAATTCAGCTCGTCGTGGACGCATTGAAACCGCTCATGGAGCTTTTAGGAAACTTGATTGTTTTCGCATTTCAGCCAATGATTATAGCGATTGAACTCATGAAGCCAGTTTTCGCGTGGCTTGCGGGAGTTTTCAACGCGATACTCCAACCAATCGGAGCATTCATTTCATACTTGAAAGACGCAAGCGGAAAAACCAGCGAACTCGGAAATATGGTCGGGGCGATTTTCGCGAAGATTATGGCAATCATTCAGCCAGTCGCACAATGGGTATATTCAACGCTTATTCAGCCAATCGTGAATTTTATAAAGACAGCGTTTGACATCATTTGGGGCGTGATTTCGAAAGTTATCGAAATTTACATGAAACTCGCAGAAATTGTTTTGACCGTAGTCATTGTAGCCCTTAAAACGATGTGGGAGGGAATTAAGGCAATTTTCGCACCAGTCGTCGCATTTTTCGCGGGAATTTGGAACGGAATTGTCGAGATTTTCAAACCCGTCGCAGGATTTTTCGCAGGAATTTTCAACGGAGCAATTCAAGTCGTAAAAAACATTTGGAACGGACTGATTGGATTTTTCCAAGGATTGTGGGGAACGCTCGTCGGAATTTTCCACGGAATCGCCACGGGAATCGGAAATACAGTCGGCGGAGTTTTCAAGGGCGTTATCAACGGAATTTTAGGCTTTGTCGAGGGCTTCGTGAATGTGCCAGTACGAGCAATTAACGGATTGATTGATGTCATCAACAAAGTACCAGGGGTTTCAATCGGCAAGCTTTCACCGCTTCATCTACCGCGACTCGCCAAGGGTGGTATCATCGACCACGCAACAATGGCAATCATCGGAGAAGCAGGAAAAGAAGCCGTCATGCCACTTGAAAACAATACGGGCTGGATTACGGACTTAGCAGGCAAGATAGCCGAACGCGGAGGCGTGAACACCGAAACCAACAACCAGCCAATCGAAATAACAATTCAGATAGGCGAAGACCAAATCGCAAAGAAACTCATTAACAACATAAACGATTTGACCAACATGACAGGGCGAGCATTGATTGACTTTTAAGCCCGAGAAACAAACAAGGAAACCAACAAATGATTTTTCAAATACCACCAGCACAAGAGTTCATCACGAATGTAGCCTCAATAATCACCGCCGTAGGAATAATCGGCGGTGCTTACGCGGTTTTCTGGGGACATTTAGCAAAAAAGGTCGTCCACGACGGAATCAAGAAAATTAAACGCGAGGATTTAACCGAAAACGAATTTTTCCAACAATTAGAAGCCAAAGACAGGGAAATCATCGACAAATTAGACACAATCGCCGAGGGAGTGCAAACAATCGACCATTTGACCAAGAAAAACACAATTTCAATCAAAAGGCAGGAACTTTTGTTCATTATTCAGACAGAACCCCACCGAGTCGAAACAATCGAAAGAATCTACTCCGAATATATCGAAATGGGCGGAAACAGCTACATTTCAGACTTAATCACCGTTTGGCGAGAAAACCACGCCCGACCCGAAATTAAAGACCGAATCAGCACCAAGCAACCAAGCAAGCCGAGAAAACGCACGAACACAACGAGGAAAAAATAGCCATGGCAATCACAAATGTACTTCTCAAATTAGACAACAAGGACATCACCAAACTTGTCGAATACACCGTCGAATACAACAAATTATGGAAAGACGCAGACCGAAATATGAACGGAGAAGTTCGTGCTTCTTTAATCGGTATCTTTCCGAAAATTAAAGCCAAAACAACCAAAGCAACCCGAGCCGAGATAGCCTCAATCGGGAACATTTTAAACCGACCTTATTTTAGGGTGACATATTACGACACATTAGCGGGCGGAATCAAGACAGCGAATTATTACGCGGGAGATTTTAGCGTTACCTTGAAAGAACGCCAACGCGAGCTTTACGAAGAAATGAGCTTTTCTTTAATACCAGTATCAAAGAGAGTATAATAGAATTATGATACCAGCGAGCCAAAGATACCAAACCAACGCGAAAGCCCCAGTCAAGCAAATACAGCTCAAAATTACGGGCGAAAACAACCAAACAATCGCCACGGGCGATAGCGACCTCATCAGAGCGAAAATTAAGCAGGCGGGGCAATTTTTAGGCGTAGCAACAAAGAAAATCGAAATCACCGCAATTGGCGACAAATCAAGCCTCGCCAACCAAAACATCAAAGTGGAACTCGGAATTATTGACCCAGCAACCAGCCAAACCGACTGGACAACGCAGGGCTTCTTTTTCGTTCAAGAAGTCAATGTAAGCTTAGAAAAAGGGACAAGCGAAATAATCGCCAAAGACCTTGCCCTTCGACTCGCCGAAACCGAATATAGTAAAGCCGAGCCTTTCACCTTTCCAACGACCGTAGCAGGATTGGCACAGCAAATCGCCACGAGCCAAGGAATCACGCTCGCCGACATTTCGACATTACCAAACGCGAACTATCAAATCAAAGAAGACTTATACAAGAAAATCAAGGGCTTCACCATTAAAAACATCATCGAAGAAATCGCCCAAGCCACGGGAACAACCGCGAAGATACGCGAGAAACAGCTTATTTTCGAATCAATCACGACCCCAGCAATTCAAACATTGACCGCCGACAATTTAAAGACTTTCAAATTAGGCGAGAAATGGGGCAAGGCGAACTCGTTAGTTTTAAGCCGACAGCCACAGAACGACGACATCGCCATGCGGAACGAAGCCAGCACGAACAAAGGCACAACCGAGATTAAAATAATCAACAACGAAATCTTGGACGACAACCGACGCGAGCTGATACAGC
>FLRW01000996.1_pt1 | contig 29969 bp, 34 predicted proteins | sample 1550421 | NCBI WGS metagenome assembly FLRW01 (sample SAMEA4031753, study PRJEB14383) | metagenome | biome: human; feature: oral; material: saliva | place: Philippines | collected 2014
CGGCCCGACGGACGAAAACCGCTTCTACGCCCTGGCAGAGGAGGTGGGCGAGGTTTGCGCCGCCCTCACCTACGACAACGCCAACAGCACGGGCCATAACGTCGACCTCATCTCGGAGGTCGTCCAGGTGGGCGGGCTTGCCCTCGCCTGGCTCTCCCGCTACCAGGGCGGTGAGGAGTCATGATGCTTCTGCTGGCTGCCACCATTGTGGTGGCACTCATTTCACTCGGCGCCTACATTCACGTCGCCAACGAGCGTGACTACCTCACCCTCGAGGTTGCGAACCTTGCGTACCGCCTTAAGTACGGCGAGGGACCCAATAGTGGCAAGGACTCGTAAGAGCGCCAAGGCTGCCGGGGCGCGGTTCGAGAGAGTTGTCGCCGACTACCTCGCCAAGGAGTTGGAAGATGACAGGATCGACCGCGCCCCCAAGGCTGGAGCCAAAGACAAGGGCGACATCGCCAACGTCCGCATGGGTAACCACAAGGTCGTCATCGAGTGCAAGGACGTCTCACGCATGGACCTGCCGAAGTGGACCAGGGAGGCCCAGGTGGAGGCGGATAACGCCGACGCCCTATTGGGTGTCGTTGTCCACAAGCGACACGGAGTTGCCAAACCTGACCAACAATGGGCTACAATGACACTCGGAGACCTCACCAAGCTCCTGAAAGGACACCAATGAAAACCATCCCCGGCTACCTCACCAAAGATGAGGCGGCCGCCACGCTCGGCGTCACCCGCCGAACACTCGACCGATACATCCAGAAGCACAAGGTACCCACCTTCCGCTTCCTCGGAAACCCCGTCATCCACGTCCTCGAAGAGGACATTAAGAGACTCCTCTCCCCCATCCGAAAGGCAAACTAACCATGGCATGTGACATCACCGTCGAAGGCAACCTCGGAGCCGACCCCGAGGTCAAGTACACGCAGTCAGGGCAGCAGATCACCGAGCTCCGCATCGCAGCAACCGCATCCCGCAAGACCCAGGACGGCTCCTGGGAGGATGACGGAGACCCCCTGTGGGTCACCGCCTCCTTCTGGGGAGAGCAGCACGGCCACCTCGCCGACACCCTCAAGAAGGGCGACAAGGTAACCGTAACCGGGCTCCTCATCCGGCGCGGATGGGACGGCAACGACGGCCAGCGGCGCACCGGCCTGGAGGTGAAGTTCCCCCGCTTCCGTGGCGTCATCCCCCGCAAGGGCGGCCAGCAGCAGGCATCCTTCAACGCACCCCAGGGGGGCCAGCAGGGTGACCCTTGGGCTCAGGCGGGAGCATCGTTCTGATGAAATGGAATGACATGTCCACACACGAGAAGGGGCGCACTCTCAGTGTAATTGGTGTCACAATGTGCGTAGGTCTGGCGGTGATCGCATCTATCGCTGTCCTAGTTATAGCCCTCCTGTTCGCCCCTTGGATCATCAGGGTCGCGGCGGGAATCACGTTGCTTTCCTGTGCATTCCTTGCAGGCGGCGCCTACTACGAGACGCGGTGAACAATTCACTCAAACGCAAGACGACGCACCCCCACTCCAGGGGGCAGGTCATCTGCGACGCCTGCTTCACCACGATAAGGAAAGGGCTCATGTACCGGAGGGACACCTGGAAGGACGGAACCTACCACTGGTCCCTCCGCTACTGCCCAGACTGCTGGCTCATCCTCGACGAGGTCGAAGCCGCAACACAACCCACCTACGGCGGCCCAGACGCAGAACACTACGAGCAATGGGCCGCCACTCACATCAACACAGAAAGGGCACAATCATGGATGCTTCGCTCATTTCCGCCCTAACCACACAACAGCTCGAAGATGTCGCGAAGGCCGCAACAGCGCACCGCCCAGCCGAACTTCTCAACATCACCGCCGGCGCAAGACGAATTCACATCGAAGCCGTTTCAGCCGACGGTCGCACGACCTTCGGGGAGTGGGACATTGAGCTCAGAGGCGGCACCATGTTCCTGCGAGTCGTCATCGGCGACATGCTCTACACGGAGGTGCTCGAGGAGCGCATACCCATGCGCTGGGATCGCGCAATGAATGGCCTGCGAGCGTGGGGCAGGGCAGCCAATGCCTGCGAACTCGAGATGGTCCTGGCAGGCACCCCCAACCTGGCCCACCTAATCGCAGACCACCTCATGGCACCCCGCAACTACTCACCCCTAGGAGGAGCGCCAGCATGGTGAAGATCAAGCTTCACGGCACCCAGTGGATCGCCCACATCGAATGCGCCCAGTGCGGCATTACCCGCATCGACCAAGCACACCCCCGCACCAAGCCCTGGGTGGCGGTTGAGTCCACCATCAAAACCACGGCCCGCACCCTCGGCTGGAAGGTAGGAGCAGAGACAGCTATCTGCGGAGCCTGTAGGAGGCAGAAGTGACCAAGACATGGCGTTACATTGACGTGCGATGCACGTGGAAGCCCATTGCCCTCTGCCTCGTGCGCCGATGGAAGACACAAGGTTACAGGACAGCATACGTCTCTGTCAGCCTTTGCAAAGCACTCGTCGGGGCGCTAGACTACAACCATTCCGGTGAGTGACTCCGCTGGATGTGGGATAGGTGAACGGCCCGGGGATTGACCAAGATGTCTCCCCGGGCCGTTGCCACACTTTGGACAGAAAGACAAGACACCAATGACCCCCCTTGATGAAGCAATCATCGAGAACGACCTCCTCCCCGAGGACCAGCGCGCCAGCAATGTGGAGCTCGCCGCACGATTCAACACCTCAGAGTCGTCCGTCCGCCGCCACCGCGCCAAGCTCAAGCGACGCGGCGCCCCCGACATGGGGCACGACGCCTTCTTCAACGACGTCCCCGTGGACGCCATCGTACAGCGCGGGAAAACCATCCGCCTCCCCGACGGCTCCTACGAGAAGATCACCTGGAAGCCCGGCGCCGTCGAGATGGCCGAGGCTAAGCGCCTCTCCTTCGGTGACCTGGAGCCAGTCTTCCGGGAGCCACTCCTATCGAAGCCTGCCCCGATCGTCAAGGACGATGAGGACACCCTCGTGGTATGCCTCGCGGACTTCCAGGTAGGCAAGGTGCAGGGAGGTGGCGGCACGGAAGACACTATCCGCCTCGTGCGCCGCGCCATCAAGGATATCGCAGACGACATCAGCTTCCGCGACCCCTATAAGCGCATCATCCTCGCCGACGTGGGCGACTCCACAGAGGGCTTCTGGAACGTCGCCAGCCAAGCGCAGACCAACGACCTATCCCTCACTGACCAGATCAGAACCGTGCAGCGCCTCTACGCCGAAGCCCTCCAAGCACTCACCCCCCTCTGCTCCTCCCTCTACTACGTGGCCGTCCCATCCAACCACTGCGCCGTCCGCACCGGCCCCGGCAAGAACAGGCGCGCCAACGCCCCCGACGACGACTTCGGGATCATGATCTCCAAGAACATTGAGGACATCATCGCCGGTCGGCCCGGCTATGGGCACGTCACCTTCCACCGCCCCGAGAAGTGGGAGGAAGCCGTCACCGTAGACGCCGCCGACGGCACCCGCATCGGCTTCACACACGGCCACCTGGCGGGCTCGCAGAGCAAGGTGTCCACCTGGTTCAGGGACCTCGCGTTCGGACGCAGGAGCGGCCTCTACGACGCCAGAATCCTAGTCCACGGGCACTGGCACAACTTCGCCGTGAGCCAGGCCGGCGACGCCCGGTGGATCATCTCCTGCCCCTCCGCAGACCGCGGCTCCGACTGGTGGACGAACCTGTCCGGCGACTCCACCCGGCCCGCAATCCTCACCTTCGAGGCCCAGGGCGGCAACGCCTCAGCCTGGGAACTCTACTCCTGACAGTACAAGGCCCCCGCTTGTAATCGACGTGATACAAGCGGGGGCCTTGTTCTATCCTCAGGCGACCTTGCGGATCGCCAGATCGTGCACCATCATGCCTTGATCGCGGCCAGAGCCTCAGCCGTAGGCGCGGCCCAGCCGATGATCTTCGCGCCCGCAGCCTTCGCGAGCGAGCGGGCAGTCCCCTGCTCATCCTTGTTGGACACAAGGACCCACACGCCGTCAGTGAAGACCTTAGCGGCCGCACCCCAGCCAGGAGCGCCGGCGGTCGGGCCGAGGATACCGATGGTGGAGTTCTTGACGTCGGTGACCTGCCAGTCAGCGGGCCCGTCCGTGTTGTCGGAGACGAGCTTCAGGCCAGGCGCGTCAGTGACAAGCCTCGTCCGCAGAACGTTCTCCCCGCGGCCGAGGATGGCCTCGTAGGTCTTGCCAGTACGGGTGATGAGGTACTTGGCGATCCGCTCAGAGGAGTTCCGGGTCCACTGGGCCGAGTGATCGTCCTTGCCGTCTCGCAAATTCGGCATGACCGTGATCCCAGCGGCCTCCAGGGCGTCGAGCGCAGCCTTCATGGATGCCGCATCAACGCCGCGGGACTTGATACCAGACAAGCCGCCGTCAGAGAAGTTGTACTTCTGGCCGTCGGTACCAATGTAGCTGGTCTTGATAGCCACCGCAGCGTCAGGGTTGGCGGGTGAGATCGTCTCATCGGTGCGGACGATCGGCAGGGCCACGCGGTCGGGATGGAGGGCTGCGACAGCCTTGATCTCGTCCAGCGTGTAGGCCGTGCGATCAGCATTACCCCATCCGCTCTGGAGCCAGGCCATGACCGGCAGGCCATCACCCGCCGGAGCCGGGGGAGGGGCGGGGAGTGCCGACTGGGCAGGAATGACAGCCCCCTGAGATGTGATCCACGAAGCCAGGGACGCCAGGGCATCCGTGATGTGCTTCGCAGCCGCAGCACCGAAGGCAACAGAGCCGATCTTCGTCGGGTGCGTGTCGTCAGCCATAAGGAGAGTGTCGCGAGTGCCGTCGCCGCGCTTCGTGCCCTCATTGCCGGTACCAGACAGGACGTCGGACACCTGAACCGTAGGCGCCCCGGCCGTCAGCGGAGTCTCACCAGAGGCGGGGGACCATGCCCGGGTGACCCGGTAGGCTACACCGTTGTAGACCACAACATCGCCCTCGGCGCACTGTCGTCCATCGCGCCACGGCACAGCCTGCTTGTCGGCCACGCCGAGCCAGTCAACGAAGGCGACGCCGTTGCCCAGACCGCCGGCCGCCTCAACGCCGGCCTTGTGGGCCTTGACGTTGATGTGCGAGGGGCTAGACAGGAGACGGGACACGGACGACGGCTCAGCGCCGATCATGATGATCGGAATCTGCGGCAGCTTCGCCCGTACCTTCGTGACGAAGGTCTTCACGGCCTCCGTGATCTTCGAGCCATCGGGGTTGCCGTTCTCGATAACCTTGTCACTGTTCAGGGAGCCGATGGTCACGATGAGGTTCGGGGCGGCCGCACAGACGGCATCTACGCGCGAGTCAACCTCGAAAGAGAGGTTACCCTCCTTCGAGTGCGCGAAGCCCGAGCCATCCACGGAGGACACTACGGGGATGCCACCGATAAGTCGCGAGATGGCCGCGGGCTGGTTGAATCCAGACCCCATCATTGACTCCGTAGACCAGGAGTCACCGAAGTAGCCGATGGTAGCGACAGGCTGGCCCGGCCGAAGCGGGAGCAGCGCCAGTGGGGACGTGCTACCTCCACCCGAGTGGGCGGCGAGCTCGTTCTTTGTGGCGTAGGTTGTTGCTGCGGTGGCGGACGTCAGGTATGCCGACATGTCGGGAACCGACGAGATAGACCCACTGACCGCATCGAGAGCGCTCTTCGTCGCGTACGTTGAGGCTGCCTCATCCTTCGATAGGGCCGCTGTTGCCGCGGACTTCACGCCCTCAAGCTGCGCCGACAGGGCGTCGTCAGCCTGCCTCATCTCCGCCTTCGTGGCGTAACTAGACAGGTCAGGTGCAGCCTGCCCGCCAAGCTTTGCCTGCGCAAGCTCTTCCTTGGTGACGAAAACCTCGTCAGCTTTCCCCTTGCTGTACCATGTTAGGTCAGCCATTGATTCCATCCTTCCAAGCAAGAAGACCGCCGCCGACTTCGACGATCTCATCCGGGTTGACAGCCTCCAGGAGACCGTTTCCTGCATTGCGTGCCTTAGGTGACGACATGTCCGTCACCCTGCGGTCGGCGATAATGTCGGTCAGGTCGACTGTCGTGTTGGCGACAATCCCGGCGAAATATTCTTTCCGCCCGACTGGGGTGCCAGGTATGTCAATCACTACGTGATAGTTGCGTTCGTTATCCGCGAGTGAGGCTGGCGCAATCAGTCGAAGAGGCTGCCCATCCTTGGAGCTGACAAGCTCGCCATCGGGTGTCAGCTTGCCTACCACATAATGCGCGACGACAATCCGCCGCCCACCCACTTCACCCCCCTCGTACGGAACGAGAGGCGTGAACTCAACCCTCCCCTCGCGGCCAAGCCCATCAGGACCAATGATGCGCCCTGTGATGTTGGCGTATCCGCTCACGATGCCTCCTTGCGCATTCTAGTGTTGCTCTTCATCCTGTCGATCCTGTCGTGAAGCGACTCAACCTCACTGTAGAGGTGGGAGCGATCGGCCCGAGCGTCAACCCTGACGCCCTCAACCTGAGACTCCAGTCCCCGAAGCCTGTGCGACTGCTCACTAACGCTATCCCTGAGTGCCCCCACAACCTCAGTGAGGGCGTCCATCTTCGAGGTCAGGTCATCAAATCGCATATCTAGGTCGTCCCGCAGGTTCGTGGCGTGGTTGTTGTGCACCCCCTCGGATGCAGATTCAGCAGCATCCGCAGCCCTTGCGACATGGACGCTCATTCGCTCCAGGCGCTCATCATTCTGCGCCTGCTGCTTCCTCAGTCTACTGGCGAGTCGAGCCACAAGCGCAGCCAGCAGTGCAACCGTAGCCGCAATGAGATCAGGAGATGTTAGGACTTGCCCTAACGGCAGGACGCTATCTACTGGCTGCATGGTCACTCAGCCCGCGTGGCGGGGAGTGTACTCGACGGGTGCCGTGGCGATCGCCTTGTCCGTCTCCTTCGCGTCAGCGAGGGAGGTCAGGACGCTGGCTAGGACGGCGGTCGCAGCGATACCGAGCGCACCCTTCCAGTCAATGTCGAGAATGCCGACACCCACAACGAAGGTAGCAAGCAGGGACTGGGCGAAGGTCTTCACGGCACGGTCGAAGACGCCAGACCAGAATGAGGCGCGAGCGTAAATGCTCATGCACTCACCCCTTTCATGAACAACTAGGGGGCAGGACTTCCACCCCACCCCCTAGTTTACACTGCGTCAAACGAGCTCACATAAGCCGGAACGACCCCAGGCGCGAGCGGTTCAGCGCCTCCTGGAGGGCCGCCCACGTGGCCTCGCCAGGCTCACCGTCCACGTAGTCGCCGAACGACCAGCCCGCAGCGAACCGGTTCCACATGTCCGGCGCGACTGGCTTCACCCAGCACCACGCCCAGTACTGGAAGACGCGCACCACATGGGAGTCCCAGCCTCGATCTTCGGCCAGCTTCCCGGAGCCGGTGAGCATCTTCTGGGAGTGCTCAGGCACCGTCTTGTTCAGGTAGCGGCGCAGGTTTGCGACAGCGTAGGTCTCGTTGTAGCCAGGGGCAAAGACGTCGATGAGGCGCTGCGCCGTGGCGGGCCCGTACTCGCCGTCCACCTCGAGCGCGCCCGACGTCGCCACGGGGGCGGGGGCGTCGGAGATGACCTGGCCGCCACCGATCATTCGATCCCACGTAGCGCGGTCGCGCAGGCGGTTCAGGTCAAGAGTCCCGTTATAGCCGGGCAGCCTACCGTCCTCCGTGTACTGATGGATCAGTGGGGACCCCCAGTAGGAGACCGATGGAACAGCCGGGTCGCTGTAGGATGTGCCGTAGTCGCTGTAGGAGCCTCCCCCCGCATACCAGAGCGGGTACTCGCGGGCCACAGCCGACCAGTCGTAGCCATTCAGGGCGCTGCCGTTCATGTAGATGCCGGGCGTGGAGCCAGTCATACCCTTCACGGCATCGAGGAAGGTCTTCGCCCATCCAGGCCCCTGATCGACCGCGTTCGCCTCCCAGTCAAGCCAGAGAGTGGCCTTACCCACATAGCCGCGCACAGCATCCACGAAGTAGCGGGCCTGCTCCTGAGCGTCACCCGGTCGGGCGAAGTGGTAGAAGCCCAGGCGCTTACTGGCCCCAAGGGTGGCGTTAGCCTGCGACCCCATGTAGGGATTCTGGTAGTCGTCATCCTCGGTGGCCTTGACGATCACGAAGTCAGCCCAGATGGCGGCAACATGCAGGCCACCCTGGTGGCTGGAGATGTCGATGCCATGGGCGTGCTGAGGGCCGGCAGCCTGGGTGGGGGTGGCAGGCTTGGCCTGGGCCTTGCCCTTCGTAAACTCAGGCCACTGCCGAAGGAACTTCGCCTCGTTGAAGCGGTGGCAGGACGTCCAACGGCCAGCCTGCGTGTGCGGATGACTGCTGTAGCGAGCAGTCCGAGTCTCACCGCCCGTCTGATCCCCGAGGTAGCCGTCGATCGACCCATCCTCGGCGATCCACGCCTCCGACTCAAGCGGGTCATAACCATCCTCGACGATGACGATGACGTGCCCGACGCCGCCCTCGTTCGCTGCGGACAGGACGATATCACCCACCTTGAAGCCGCCGTCAGGGGTCAGGTTCTCGTCAGCCCACGGAACCTCATCGAAACCACGGGCCTCGAGCCCCGGCCGGAGGTTCCCGGTCCAGTGGTCATTGATCTCCGGGAGGGCCTGGTGCCCCCACGGTACACCATAGGTGTCATGCAATCCGTAGCAGACAACACCCGCTGCCAGGGATGAGCAGTCCGCATTCTGAGGGGAGCTCACGTGCCCCTCCCAGTTCGCGTTGGCGTACCAGGTGCGACGATCGGGCTGGCTGTAGCCCACGTTCTCCTGGTCGCAGATACGGCGGGCAATACGCGCCGCCACAGACTGAACCGTCACTTACTCTCCTTCATCTTGCTCTCAAAGTCGATCACCTTAGCTTCGGCGATAGCGGCACGCTTTGTGAGTGAGGCCACCTCCATTGCAAGGATGTCGATGACTGCCATAGCGTCAACCTGATTTCCGGCTCCCACTTCATTCTCCTTCTGGTTGAGGTCTAGTAGGCCCATAATACCCTCCGCCCAGGATGTAAGCCTGGCCCTCTGAGGGGGTGGTGTCCATGTACGAGAGCCCAAGCTCCCATGGTGAGCGGCGAGCGTAGTCCACCCATTCGATCGTGCCGTCCATCTGTGGTGTGTCGACAATGCGGGCGCCCTTCACGAGGATAGACACCTCCTCGCCGGGCTGTCCCTCGACGTGGACCTTCCAAGGTGCCACGCCGGGGCCGTAGCCGGTCTTCTCGAGGCGCCCCTTCCCTGAGGTGCACAGTACCATCCATGGGGCGTTCTTGGAGGCGATGGCGGGCACATAGTCGGGGAGCTCCCACGTACACCTGCCTTCACTGTCCAGAGTGAGGTTCTCCCAGTACTCGATCCCGTCGTAGGGGGATTCTGTACAGGAGTGCGACAGCCACATGCCGGTCTTCTCAGTGACTTCCGGCACTCGCATAGTGAACTTCTTCGTGCCGGACATGTGAACACCGGAGTTATCGACCCAGTACGCGGAGCCCTTCCACCCCATCACGATCTGCGACGGGGTGATGTAGAACCCGGTCTTGGGGTCGTCAAGGTACTTCAGCGGCTTCAACCAGGCAGAGTCATGGTCAACGCCAACTGAAATCTTGTTGTCCTTCCAAAACAAGAGGCCGCCATCATTGATGGTCGTGGAGGAGTGTGCTGCACGCACATTGAAGCCGTACTTATTAAGATTGAGTGTCCCATATGTGCTGCCATTATCTGAACCGGTGTATAAGCTAACCCCGTCTGTACTGACGGAAACATACGGGCGAGGAGTGTCCTTATTATTCTGGTCGGTTTTACGCAGAGGAGAATGCAGTTTGAGCATCGGATTCCCCTGCGCGGACTTCGACATGAAGAGTGCGCCGTCCCACCAGTCATCCTCCAGGGAGTTGAACGACAATCCTACGCCGATCTTGCTTCCCTCGCGGCCAACATCTGCGCCTGTAGACGACCAGACGAGGTCGTTGAAGTATGCCTCGGACCATGTGTCGCGTCGCCCAAGACGGCCGTCGATAATGATCTCTCCAGTGTGGGCGTTAATGTCGAGCGACTTCCACCCACTGGAGGAGTAGGCGCGCATCCCATCGTTGTCGATCTTCAACCCACGATTGTTCTGGCGATCAGTCTGGATGGAGGCACCCGTGATGACCTGACCGTCAATAGCGCCCGCACGCATATTGTCTGCCGTCACCGAATTCGCAGCAAGCATCCCCGCCTTGATCTTCTCGAACTCGCCGCTGCGCGCATTGATGATGCGCGTCCACACGTGCTTCGCGGTGAGGTCAACGAATGACGCGTTACCGGTAACGGTCAGCTGGTCGGTGGTGAGCTGGAGGAACTTGCCGATGTCGCCAGCGATCCGCCTGGCGGCAAGGTCGTTGATGGCTGCGGAGCCCGCGGTCAGGCGGCCCACATCCAGGTTGCTGATCTGCTCGCCGGAGACGCGGGCGCGTTCCCAGTCGATGCCGTTCCACTTCCACTCCGCGACGATATCCAGGGTGGAGGGGTCCTGTATGCGGGCAGTGTCGCCGTAGGTCTCCCCGGGGAAGTCGGGCTTATCGGTGGCGTTCCCCTTCTGGTAGAAGACCTTCCCGAACGCGGTGCGCATACGCCGGATGGACGCCTCGATCGTGGACTGCGCGAGCGAGGCGGCAGCCTTCTGGAACGGGTTGTCTGACTCTACCCACTCCCATCCCTTGTGGGAGTGGACGGTCGTGTTCCCGTCAGCGGAGCGATCGTAGGCCGGGAAGGCGGTCTCGGCGGGAAACGTGGCCGGACCGGGCCACTGAATATACTCATCCTTGATCTCAGCCACGGCTCACCTCACTTCGCGCGGATAATCATGGAGGCGACCGACCCTCGGGGGCGGATGGGGAATGGCTGACCACCGCCCACGTTCTTCGCGTAGGGGCGCCGATCGGCCACTGTTGTGCCTGTGGACATGGCGTAGGTGTAGCCGTTGCCGGAGGCGTCATTCCAGCCGATGTCGGTGTTCGCTTTACCGGCGCGCCAGTTGGAGTTCTGGTTGTTGGAGTCAACGAGTTCGTGCCCGTGTGAGGGCATCTCGTTGACGGTGAGGGTGTGGTGGGTCTCGCCGACGGTCGAGCCAGTGACAAGCGCGTCAGTGCCCCCCTGACCGTAGATGACCTTGCCCTTGAGGTCTGGGACGTTGAACGTGGTTGACCCATTGCCACTGCCGGCGGCGGTTCCGATCGCGTCGAACAGGGCCTTGTACTCGGTGCGGCTCACTTCCTGCCCGTAGCACAGGAGCCAGTTCTTCGGCGGCCGGGACCCGTAGAAGGGGAGTACTGCTCCGATGGGGACAATCGCATCCACGATAGACAGGTAGGAGTTGTTGACGCTCTGGAGTGCCCCGCGAGCCACACCCGCGGACTCAGACGCCCTCTCCGCCTCCAACTGCGCAGAGGTGATACCATCCTCCATCTTCGTGAGCTTCTCCGCCGTAATGGGCGTGCGCCCATCAGGACCGTCCTTCCAAACGTTCCCCCAATACGGCATATCAGTCTCCCTTCTTCCTTAACGTGAACACGCGGGCATCCGGTGACACCCACTGCGACTTGTCTACGACGCCCTTATCCGGCGGGTAGGGCCCCGTCTCCACCAGAGAGACCGCGACCTGCGTCATGGCCTCCGACAGCTTCTGAGTCTCCTTCAACGCTTCCGCGCGGGCGGCACGCTGGAGAACATCACTGGCCGCGATCTTCTCCTCAACAGAGCGGACGATCGCATTCGTGTCGATGGACTGCTCGAGCGTAATGGTCGCCTTAGGGCCCCAATCGGACTTGTTCCCAGCTCGATCATACGCACGAAGACACACCTCGTAGTCCCGGATTTCCAGGCCGGCGATAGAGGTGCGCTGCATGGGGGTAATCATGTCCGCGAACTTCGCCGGGGGGCGGCCGGGGTGCTGCACGGACACCTCGACGCCCGCGAAGTCGGCAGGCATGTTCTGCCCATTCTGGCCTGCGTAATCCCACCACACCTGGAGCACGCCGAGCGACTGCGATAGGACCGGGCGGGAAGGGACTGGCGGTGGCTCCCGGTCGGACTCGGTAGTCAAGATCAGCGGCTGCGACCAGGCGCCAGTGGCGTTAGAGCTCTGGGCTCGCACCGAGAACCGGTACTCCGTCCCCGGGAGTAGCGGCCCAACGGTGGCCTTCGTCGTGTCGGCGCCGCGCACAACCATGGAGCCCGCGATACTTGTCCCGAACATGGACAGCTGCCATGCGACCTCATAGGAGACGACATCGACAGCATTGCCTAGGGTGTCGGTCTCGACGCGCCCCCACTGGAGGTCAACGAGGGCGCGCACCCACCCCTCCGAGTTGGTGATGGCGCGGCTGGAGCCTGTGAGGCCCTGCGGGGGGAGGGGCCAGTACTTGCTCGTCGGCTGACTAGGGCGCACGCCACTACCGGAGGTGGAGGCGAGCCCAACGATGCCCTTCGTGCGCTTCGTCAGGCGCCCCAGGAGGCTGTCAAGGACGGTGCCGAAGGTGGTGTGGCCGACCACCATCCCGTTCTTCTGGGTGACGCTGATCTGGGCGACCTGGAGGCGCTCCATCCCAGCCTTGCGTTCCACCATGATCCAGTCACCGAGGCGGTAGTCGACCCAGGGGAGGAGGTGCACGTCGGTGGCGGCCCACTCGCGCTTAATCTCCTCGCTCACGTGGGCGCCTGACTTGAGGGTGGCCTCGGCGACAAGGCGCGCCGTGGACTCCAGCTCCACGCCGCCAGCCTCAACGACCTTCTCGACACGTCGCATCCCCTTCGGGGCAAGGTCGTTATGGATGAGCCACGTCCTACCAGCCTCGCCCTTCACGAGGACATCGGTGCACATGTCCGCCCATGTGGCGGCCTCAGGGGCCCCTGTGAGCGTAGTGGCGAGCGGCCAACGCTTCGAGGCCGTCAGATCGCGCGCCTGAGTCGTGTCAGCGTTGTACACCTTGAAGGTGCGCCCCTGCCACACGGTGTCGATCATGCCGAGGCCGCGGAGGGAGTCAACCACCTGGAGGAGGCTGATCGTCGGGTCGAAGTACAGGGTTACGACCTTAGCCCAGTCCTGGTTCGCGGAGTCCTTCACCGTGTTGGCGTCCAAGGCGAGCCCGGCGCCCCAGCCGCGCTTGGCGGCGTTCTGCCAGACGGTGCCGATGATCGCCCCAGCGTTACGGGAGAGGAACTTGAACTTCCCCTCCTTGTCCTTCGCCTCGACCGGAACGGACCAGACGAGCGCCTCTTTCAGGTAGTCGCTGACGTGGATGGCGCTCACCTTGCGCGAGTCCGTGCCGTCGTTGATGAGGTTGTGCTCGGTCTTCTGGGTGATGAACCGGGCGTCCGGCAGTTCCTCCCAGTCAGTGCCGTTGAAGGTGGCCTCAACGGCGACCTCAACCTCTCGCTCCAGCACGTCCCCCCGGATGGCGTTAGGGCCTGGCGCGTAGGACATAGACAGAGTGGGGGTCTTGCCGCGCGGCGTGGTGACCGTCATCTCCAGAATGTCAGGGACGACACCGATCTTCGCGCCCTGCACCTCGTAGGCGACGGCGCGCAGCTGCATGCCGGGGAAGTAGTCACGGCGCATCAGTAGGCCCTCCGAGCTTGGACAAGGCCCGTAGTTCCCGTGACCTGCAAGACGATCTTCCCCTCATGGTTGGGGGTGAGCTGGAAGCCCTCGGGGGACATGCTGATCTCAGCTGACGCATTGAACGCCCCCTGTAGCGGGTACCACCGCTCGGACACCTGCCTCCAAGCGGAGTACTTGCCCACGTTAATGAGGATCCTCTGACTGGGCTCCATGGTCCCCCGCCAGGTGAGCGACGTGCCGGATGCCTGGTCGACGATCGTGCACGTGTTGCCTGTTGGGGTGAGCTTTAGGAGGGCGTCCGTGATGGGTGCAGACCCACCGGAGAGGCGGGACAGGTCAGTGAGCGGCACCTCAATAGCCGTCTCGTCCTTCCAGACGCCCTCCACGGCCTCGAAGACGACGGTAGTGTCGATAGCCCACTCCCCATACCGCCACTGCGGCTGAGACACGCTCACGAGGCGCACAACAGCCTCCTTGGGTGCACCCCCCGCGGGGCGGTGCTGGAGCCTGGCGAGCTGGCCGGAGTTCCGCAGGCGAACCATAAGCGCCTGCCAGTTGCGATCAAGGTCGCCACGGGAGCCCCCCTCGACCATGAACGCGATCGTCACCTTGAAAGTGTCGACCCGTCGACCGGCACCATCGATCACCCCATTACGGAACGGGACCTCGGTAGAGGTGAGGCGAGGCTCAGGGATGGCGGGCAGCAGCGTCCCCTGCATCACCCGCCACTTCCCGGGCTGATCCAGGTCTACTCCGTTGAGCGCATACTCACTAGCCACGACGCCATTCTACTAGATCGACGAGGCGAGGCGGATGCCGTCAGCGACATCATCCCTGGTCTTGGAGTCGCGCTGCGCCTGCGGGTAGTAGTTGGTGATGTTCACGGTCCCGCCGGCAGTTGCCTTACCGCTGGAGGTCGCGGAAGCGATGGTGTTCAGTGCGTCGCGGGACGGCTTCACCTTCTCGAACGACGGAGCCACATGCGCAGCAATGTCCGGGGAGATGTCATTAGCGAGGTCATTCGTGAAGCCCTCCAGTGAATCCCGGACGGCATCATACTGCGACTCGAGCCCGTTAATGAAGCCCTGCATGACCAGGCGGCCCGCATCCCGCAGGATAACCTTATCTACAGGGGCGGGACCCTTCCACGAAGGGAGCATGTTGGTCAGGGAGGACAGCCTGTTCTTCACCGACGAGAACATGGAGTTGATTCCATTCAGGAAGCCCTGGATCACATTCCTGCCTGCATCCAAGAGCCATGACCCCGCATTGGAGAAGAGGTTCTTAATGTTGTTGGGGATGTTGCGCACCGTGTTTAGCATGTTGTTAACCCATGACACCACCGTGCTCACGATTCCGCTCCACATGGATGCCGTTGCATTCCTGATAAACGACCAGCCGTCACTAACTAGACTCCTAGCCCAGTTCATAGCCCCGGAAATCGTCGAGGTGATCGAGTTCCAGATGGACTTGATGGTGTTCCACACCGAATTCCAGGCAGTGGACGCCATAGACATGATGCTGTTGCCAAATACGCCGAAGGACCCCTTGATGAGGTTCCAGACACCCTCGCCGATCGTCTTGATGCCATTCCAGGCACCTGACCAGTCGCCCTTGATGACAGCGAGGACAGTCTGAATGACGCCCTTGATAACCTGGATCGCACCAGTCACGGTGGACATGATCGAGTTCCACGACGCCATAACCAGAGGCATAAGCCACTGCATAACCTTCCCCACCAGCTGGATCGCCGGGATGAGGGCGGACGCGAGCAACACAATCAGGTTCGAGATCGGCGGCAGAATCTGCGGTAGATACTCGGAGATGATCGGGGCCAGCTGGGCGATGATCTCCGAGATGACAGGCACCAAGGCCTGGATCACCGGGAGAAGCGCCGCAGACAGTTGCTCAATGATCGGCGTGAGGATCGGAACCAGCTGCTGGAAGATCGGGGCCAGACCCTCGACCAGCTGGGCCACCAGGGGGGCGATAGCCTCAAGCAGGGTGCCCGCGACAGTGGCGATAGCCCCGAACGCCTCACCCAGGGCAGGCATGGCTGGAGCGAGCGCCTGCACTGCCGTCAGGAGACTGTTGAAGAAGTTCGCCAGACCATCCTGGAACGCAGGATTCTCGAGGGCCGTAGCGAGCCCAGTGAGCGCAGTGCGGAGCGTCTCACCAATCAGGGGAAGCACCACACCAAGAGTCGGCTCGAGAGACACGAACGCCTCACCGAGCTTCCCAACACCCTGGAACGCCGAGGATGCAGCCTGCCCCATAGAGGAGAACAGGTTCGTCAGCGTCGCCTGGAACAGGGGGCCATTGACGGCCTTGTTCGCCTTGTCCAGGGCATCGGCAATGGAGTCGATCGGAGCGGACCCGTTCGCCATAGCGGTGAAGAGGCCGCCAATGATCCCGCCCAGGTCGATCGTGATGTCCTTAAGGGTGCCGAACGCCTGGGCGGCGCGACGAATGGACGCCTCCATCTGGCCGGATGCGGCCGCCTTAGCGGCCCACTGCTCGAACGACGCAGCCAGGCTGTTCGCCCACTGGGCGATACTGGGGAGGAACTTAGCCCCCACCTCACCCATCGTCAGGATGCCGTTAGTGAACGACGCCGCCCCCGTGGACCCGATCGCCAGCGCCTGCGACAGGTATGTGAGGGACTGCTGGAAGCCAGCAATATGCCCGCCAGCAGCCCCAGCGATGGCGGCGGTCATGGACCCCAGGTTGGAGGCGATCGCCTGGAGCGCAGGCGACAGCTCCTGGATGGCGACGTTAGCGAAGTCGCGGATCGGCTGAGCCGCCTGCTCCCAGTAGGCGCCAGAGATTTGAGTCTGAAGGTTCTGGAACGACGGCCCCAGGTCCTCGAGGACAGTCTTCGTGTCCTTGAGTGCCGCAATCAGGACGCCCGCCCCGGCGGCGGCAGTACCGAAGATGCCCGGCAGCGCCAACAGGGCCGGAGTGGACTTAGCGAGCCCCACAGCCAAGGATGAGAACACGCCCAGGCCGGAACCGACCACCGAGATTGCGCTACCAATCAAGGTGGACACGGTGCCGATCTTCACGGCCGCCGTATCCAGGTTCCGCAGGAAGTCGTTCAGGTTGCGGCCGATCGACTCGAACACGTTCCCGCCAGCAAGGGCCTTCAACTGGGCCGCCACGCGCGCCATAGACGCTTTGCCGAGGCGCACGTTAATGTCCACCCACCTCGAGCGGGTGAGGCGTTTCAGGTCGAAGCGGGCCTTGCCGTCATCAAGGTCAGCGTTGACCGTGGCCTTACCCTCGAGCTTGTTCAGCTCGTGCTTGATCTTCTTCTTCTGCTCCTCGGAGAGCTTAGCGTGCACGTCCACGTCAGCCTTGAGGGACTCAATACGCTTCCGCAGTTCTGCGGTGGCGGCAGAGTCAAGCTTCACGCCGACAGATGCGTCAGCCTTCAACTTGTTAAGGCGGGCCTGGAACTGGCGGAACGACCTCTCGTTCACCGTCAGGCCAGCCTTGACATCGCCTGCGGCACGCTCCACGTCCCTCTTCAACTTAGCGAGATCACCTGGACGTGTAGACAGGCTGACCGCCGTGCGAATGTTGTCGAGCTTCTCCTGGAGCTTCTTCTTCTGCTCCTCGGAGAGGTTCGCGTTAACCTTCACCTCGGCCTTGATCTGCTGAATCTTCTTCCGAAGAGCCTCCAGCTGTCCCGACTTGAGGTCCACCTCGGCCTTGAAGCGGACGTCAGACTTTGCGGCCTCCTCGCGGGCCTTCTTGAGGGACTCCTTGTCGAGTTTCACCTCCGCGTTGAAGGTGATGTCAAGGTCCTTGACCTGCTTCTGGATTCGCTTCAAGTCACGGCGAAGCTTCTTAGCGAAGTCAGAAAGGTCAGGGACAACCTTGACGGAAAGCTTACCAACTGTTCCTTTACCGGCCATCCCTAACCTTCCTCACCCCAGCGAAGCAAACAGGGCCGCAACCCCAGCTGTGTCATTCGATGATACCACCGACCCAGAATTGACCTTCGCGGGCCGCGGCATCATCTCAGAGTCTTGCAGTGTCGCCTTATTGGTGGCGGACGCCTTAATCAGCAGCGCCAACCTGTCCAATTCCTCATTCAACCTCTCAGAGTCATGCGAATACCCGAACCACTGGTCGCCACCCAGCTCGTTCGCCCTATACATACTCCAGGGCTCATGCGGTAGGCGCTCAAGAAGCTGACTTACGAGAGACACTCGGTAATCGCCGTGGACGTCGATCTGGTACAGCGCCCAGAAATCCGCCGCCGCGGCCGGGTGCCTCTCGAAGAAGTCATCTAGCTCTTGGCGCCTGCGGCTTCCCCCGCGTAAGCCATAACCAGGTTGATGATGTCCTCCATGTCGGAGTCGTCATAGAACTTGTCCCAGGCGTCCAGGTCCTTGACGAAGCCGCCATCCTCGAGGGCCTCCATGACGTCAGCGAGAACAGCCAGGAGGTTCACATCGCCCGCAGTGTCCCCCATGAACGGCTCCAGTACGGACGTCAGTCGCATCCGCTTAGAGGGGCGCAGAGAATGCGGGGGAGCGAGCAGCTCGTGCCCCGGGAGAGAGGAGAACGGGGGGAGCTTGTCGGCCTTCTTGGTAGCCATGAGACATTCCTTCCAGTGGGGTGTATGGGGTGTTGGAAGGGGCGCCGCCACACACCCCTACATGGCGGCGCCCCTAGTATATCGACGGTCAGTTGACGGTGAACTGCTTGCCGTCGGAGGCGGCAATGTTGTTCGTGACGACCACGTTCGTGGCGCCAGTGTTCAGGCCGCGGGGCACGTAGGTGGTGATCTGGGTGGCGGAGTCCTTCTCGAAGGAGGCCACCTTGTCGCCGAACTTCACCTCGCGGACGCCATCGAAGTTGGCTCCGGTGATGACGACCTTCGCGCCGACCGCGCCGGAGGCGGGAGTCAGGGTGGCGATGGTCGGCTTGGCGGTGCCGATTCCGGTGACGGTGCGAGGCTCGAGCATCTGGACACGCGTCTTCCCCGAGTTGGGGGAAAGGAGTGTGCCAGCAATCTTTACCTCAGTGAAGTTGTCCAGAGACAGGGACGGCATGTTGCCAGCCAGGGAGACGCGGCGGAACAGGTAGCCGGAGACGATACGACCATCCTCGACGACAACGAGGATGGCGCGCTCACTGGAGGCGTCGAGCTCAATGTCCCAGGCACGCTTCGTGGCGTCATAGGTGGAGCCCGGGAAGGCCACACGCATGACATCCTCGCCGAGGTTGACGGCGTTGATGGTGACCTTGTTGGTGACGTCCTCGCGTGTGGAGCGGACGCCCTGGCGGTCCCAGGTCCGCTTGGTGGACGTGTCTCCACCATCGGACTCGAATTCGATCAGATTCTCACTGGAGGTGTCGCCCAGCCAGGTCCACCCGTTAGCCTCCAGGGTGGTGCCGTCACCGAAGACGTAGCCGTCGAGGTTGGGCGCCTCAGTGTCATTCACTGCGTAGTAGACGTGGCCGCGGCCCGCGATCTGAATCTTGCTGTTTCCGAGGTTAGCCATCAGGCTCCCTTCCTGGCCGTCACTTGAAGGGACGAAACCATGTTGATGTAGTCGGCGGTGGTTCCCATGTCGGTTTCCGGCGTGGGCAGCTGGGTCCACTCGAGGTAAGTGGCCCAGCCTTCGGAGGTCACCATTCCTGACCTCCAGGCTTTCTCAATGGCCTGCACGAGGGCATCCGAGGCGTCGGACACCTCATCCCCGTCCGGGCCAGTCATGTACAGGCGTGCCCTGATCTGGGTTGCCGCGAACGTCGGCCCAGACGGGTGAATACGGGAGATGGTCATCTGGACGCGGCACACGAGCTCATTCATCGGGTCGTCCACGTCACCGTGCGTGCGCCACACGATCCGGGAGAGGATCGGCCACTCGGCCGCGGCGGCGGCAGCAGCATCCTGGACGTACCGGTAGATGAACGGGAGGGGGGCAACGAACGCCACTAGAACCCCCCGTTCGCGCGTACGACGCCACGCATCACGTTGATGCCGGGAACCCACGTGCGGTGGCGCGCACCCTCGCGGCTCGTGCGGCGCCCCTGAGCGTCCTGGTACACGTAGTGGCCGAACTCGACCGCCGCGTCATGGTCCGTGGACGGGGAGATGGACCAGTCCACCTTACCCTGCGACAGGCTGAACGACGCGGACAGCTCCCCCGACTGGACGTGTGCGGCGGCAGCAGCCTCAACCTCGGCGAACACCTTCGCGGCGGCGGCAGCGAACTCAGGCTGGCGGGCCACCACAGCGGCGATGTCCTCGTGGACATCCTCTGTGTCGTAGGCTTCGATCATCTCGACTCCGTTCCGAGAGTGTCACAACGCACCGACCAATGACGCGTCATCGGCGAAGCATCATAGGTGAGCGGCTCACCTGCCTGCTGGAACGTCTTCCCCACCAGTGACTCGGGGCCCTTGATGATCTTCACCCACGAGTGCGGCCCGCCCGGCCACTTCCTGCCCGTACCGAACACCTTCAACGTGGTCTCATCCGTGAGGTCACCTCGGATGACGCGGTTCTCGGTGCCCTTCAGGGCGTTACCGGCGGACGGCTGCACCAGAACCTTGTCGATCGTGAAGGTCTCCCCACGCTCGAAGCGGCGCCCGGTGCGGCCCTCCTTGACGACGGCGAGAGTCACCTCCACAATGTGAGGGCCGTTCTCCAGGTATCGCCCGCGGCGGGGCCGGAACCCTACCACAGTGTCACCTCATCCTCGTCATACACGGGGTGATCCCCAGCAAAGTCAAGAGCTGAAGGGCCGCGCAGATACGTCGGGTCCACCGTCAGCGGCCCCTCCAGGGAGCCCAGGAGGTGCGTGCGCCGCGCATAGCCATCCATCTCAGCCCCGGCCGCGCCCCAGCCGGACGTGCCAGACTGTAGGGCCCGCCAATCGCGATCGGTGATCTCCAGGATACCGGACGCGACAGCCTGATTCACCGAGTAGGTGTACGTACCCTCAGTCTCGTACTTGTAGAGGCCGCCGCCAGGCGCCCTGAGGACACGGGAGACCGACTCGGCCTCCACCATCCGCATAATGATGGAGAAGCTGTAGTCTACGCGACACCGGTTCACAGCATCAGGCATGCGCGACAGGATCAGGGCCTCAGCCCGATCCAGAAGAGCCTGCACCCAGACCTTCTCGTCATCCTCCAGGTACCGCATAAGCGACCCCTGAACATCATCCAGCGTTGCTACCGTCACTTCTCCACCTCCTCAGGAAACCAGGCCACGGGGTGGCCGCCAACCAGAAGCCAGCGGCCACCACCCGGGTCACTTGCTGGTGATCTTCACGAACGCGCGCGGGTCACGCAGGACCCAACCGAACTGGGCCTCAGCGAGGATCGCACCCATGTTGCGGTCGAAGAGGTCAACGCCACCGGCGCGCTCGGTCGCCTTACGGTAGGTGATGGTCTCAACGAAGCCGAGACGCAGGGCGTCCTTGAAGTCGCCGCCGATACCGAGGAGCTTCGCGGCCGGGACCTTGGCCTTCTCGTAGCCGGAGACGGCGCGAGAGTAGGTGGCCGGGACGCCCAGGACAGTGCCGAACTTCGCGGTGATGTCGGGGGCCTGCTGGTAGAGCGGGCGACCCTGAGCATCCAGGGCGTTCACCAGGTTCGAGCGGAACTTCGGGGCGAGGAGGAAGTGGTCGAACCCGAACTCGTCCTCGTCGGCGTCGTCCAGCACAACCTTGTCGTAGGCGGCGGACAGCTGCTTGGTGAAGTAGCCGGTAGCGGTCGAGGCCAGGTCGAGCTCCTGCACCTTCGTGGTGGAGGTCAGGGCCTCCTTGCCGGCGATGGCGGTGCCGGTGTTCGCGTCGATGCCGTGGATGACGGCAGTGTCGATGGCGCGAGCAATAGCCTCACCGAGGGCGCGCTGAATACGAGAGTACTCGCCCAGCGGGTCAGCCTTAGCGGTCTCCTCCGAGTAGAGGATCATCACAGCGGCCTTGACCGGGGTGACGGTCTTGACCTTGCTGGACAGGGTAGCGACCGGCTTCAGGCCACCCTCCTGGACGATACCAGCGGTAGGCTGGCCGACCGGGATCGGAATGGCGGTACCGTTGATGGACACCGGGACGCTACCGGCGAGGCCCTGAACAACAGAGCCCTTCATAGCGTTGTCCCAGATGCCCTTTACGACAGTCTTGGGAAACGCGGCCTCATTCCCGGCGTTAGCGCCGAGAATCTTGGATACTGTCTCGATCTTGGCTTCGTTGTCGGGGTTGTACGCGGGTGCAGGCATATGCCCTCCTTACTGGTCTGCGAGGCCGAAGAACCCGAGCGCCTCACTCAGGCCGTCATCCTCGGTCTCAAGGTCTGCATCCACCGCAGGGTCGCGGGGGACTGAAGGCGCGGGCGTAGCGTCTGCCTGCTCGCGCAGCGTGGCGAGGGCGTCTACCTGCTCCTGCCACGAGTCTTTGTCGCCGGTGAGGAATGATGCGAAGCGGGCCGGAATGTTGGCCTTGGAGAGCAGGCCCTCCTTCTCGGAGAGCTCGGCGGCGGCACGCTCGGCGGCCTCCTTCGCCTCCAGCTTCTCGGTGAGGGCGGCCAGCTGGGCGCGCAGCTCACTCACCTCATCCGCAGGAGCTTCCGCATCATCCTTCGGCGTCTCCTCCGTAGGAGTCTCCTCGTCCGTCTCAGGAGCCTCATTGGCGGCCGCCTCGGCGGGCTCGATGGGATAGTCGGTGGTTGAGATAGGTCCGTCAGTCTCTTCAACGACGGAGGGCTCAGGCGCGGGGGTGTCGCTCATTTGCGCTCCTTCAGCTTCTCCCGGAAGTACTTGTCCATTGCTCGGCGCGCATCCACGCCATGAAGGTCCTGGTCGCGCACAACCTCATTGTACACACGTTCGAACGCGACCTGCTGCTCCTTCCCCTCCCAGTATTTGGAAGTAAAAACCGGAACACACGTACAGAAACAATGATCGTGGAATCGGTCAGCCCTAATGCCCGCCGACTCAGACGACTTATACACCGGACCACGAGAGGCGAGCATCGCACAGAAACCACAGGGGCCATTCTTGTTGGGGTGAGTGACGCGGGCGAAAGCGAACGGGCGGGCGATCAACTCCCCCCTAGAGTTGCGACGGTACTTGTCCGGAACGTCGGAGAACACCTTCATGCTGCGGTGGCGGTCCTTAACGAGCTCCTCCTCGTCGAGGGCTCGGACAGCCTCCTCCACCCTGTCGGCGACCTTCTCGAAAGCCTCCTCCAGGCTCATGCGTGGGCGGCGGCGGGACTCCACCTTCTCGACATCCTCAACGATCACCTTCTGGGCGTTCTCTGAGAACTCCTCAAGGTCCTTCGCCAAGTCATCCAGAGCGCCCTCAATGAGCTCAATCGAGGACGGAGCAGTATCCACCGCGTCAGCCACCGTTCGGCGCGCAGCAGCCAGCACATGCCCCTCCAGGGAGCGCTCCAGGCGCCTCATCCCCTCAGGTGACGACAACGCCCCCTGAGTGTCGCGAATCGTGCGCGCGATCGTCTTCGGCGAGTACCCGGGCTGCGGAGGAATCCAAGACTCGGGGACGCCGGCCTTGCGGGCCTGCCCGCGCAGGAATAGGGCGGCGGCCGCCCAAGCCTGCTTCCTGGCCTGCCACATGAGCGGAGTCAGCAGGTCCCCCACATGCTCCACGGGCGGAGGCTCCGGGAGTCCCTCGAACGCCTTGAGAGCATCCTCTGCGCGGCGGCGGAACAGCATGACGATGCTGCGGAGGATGCTGTAGAACAGGGCCTCACTCACTCTCAGGGGCCTCCTCGGAGTCCTCCGGGGCCTCTGGCGCCTCTGGCATGTCCAACCCCGCGTCGGCGTCCATCTTGTCCCCACGGGCCTTCTCCCTGCGCAGCTGCTCCGGGGTGAGGTGCAGGAACTCGCGTGCCGTCTCGTCACCGATGATGCCCTGACTGTGGGCCTGGAGGGCGTTCGCCATCTGCGCCGAGGTAGATGGGGCGGCAGCGTCGCGCCACGTCACCTCCAGGGCCTCCAGCCCCTCCAGGGACATGCCGTTCGCCTGCGCCACGATCCGGCCAACACGCTCCAAGGCGTCACTGAACTGGCGCTGCTTGTTCTCCGCTCGAGCGATGAGGCGGTCCTTCGCCACGCGCAGAGCCTCAGCGGACGTCGGGTTGTTGTCTGAGGAGACACCCATCATCGACGGGGGGATGCCGGTCATGGCGGACAGCTGGAGCGCATAGGAGCGGTACGTGTTGATGAACGGGTCCAGGGCCATGCCGGTCAGCTGCTTCACGTCGCCGCCGGAGGGGATGGCGATCAGGTTCCCCATGTACGCCTGCATCTTGTCCGGATGCTGCGCGAGCATCTCCGCAGCACCATCACCCACAACAGCGCGCATAGGGGAAGAAGCGACCTCCTGTGCCACCTGCAAGTTCGTGAGCGTGCGGGAGGCGGCGTCAATGACTGAGGTGAGCTCGCGCAGGTCAGAGCGCCCATACTTGTCGGACAGGCGCGCACGGTTGAACATGGGGACGATCGACGCGCCCCACTGGTCCTGGCGCCCCTGGCCGACGCTCTTCCAGTCGTACTTGCCTTTCGCGTAGAACTCCACGCCGTCAGGCGTGTAGTAGGTGGCTCCCACGTTCCCGTCGTCGCGGCGGTACAGGACAATGCCCTCCACGACCTCGCCACGGAAGTTGATGCGCACGCGGGCGTGCTTCGCGTCCACCGCACGAATGGACGCGAACTCATGCTCATCATCGGGCGGGGCGATCACCCAATAGGCGGCGCCAGCGCTAATGGCCTCAGCGGCGGCAAGGTTGAACTGAGAGTCCATATCGTTCGCCTGCCATGTCTTCCGCAGCAGCTCAACCACACCGAACTTGTCATCGTCCGCGACACGGTATCCGTCGGGGATGAGAATCTCGGTGAGGACGTCCACTGCCATCTTGGCGAACGGGGCCTGAATCTCCAGGACACGCGCCTTCGCGGGCAGGCTGATACCCACGGCATCGAGGCGACGCTTACCCTCGTAGTAGCCCTCATAGGTGATGGGCCGGTAGGCGCCGGACGCGAACTTAGAGATCATCTTCTGGAAGCTCACATGAGCACCTTCCACTCGCCACGAGGGGCAGTAAGGTCTGCCCACTCCTTCGAATTCTTCACATGCCTATACAGCATTCTAGCGCCGATCATGCACACAGCGAGGTCGATCTTCTTCGACGACTTCGGGGATTCCTTCTTCACCGACCAGCGGCCCTTGAACTCATTCACGCGACAGTTCGACACATGCTCACCCAACGCAGAGTCCCCATCGTGCGTGAACGTCTGCTGCTGAATCTCCGTGAACGCCGTCTCAGCCGCCTCAGCGAACTGGTAAGCATGCGACCTCATATCCCAAGCGATCGGCGAAGCGGACATGCCTCCACGCACCGCAGGAACGATCAGGCGATCGCCGAAGTCCTCCGGCCAAGCCGTGCGCGTGAACGACTCCCACTCGCGCACGTCAGCCCAGAATGCGACCACGTTGTACGTGTCGAATGCCTTCCTGACTCCAGCATCCACGGCAGCCACATTCACCACACCAAGCGGCTTCTCAGGCTTCCAGTGCCCGATCTTGAAGATGTGCCCATCCTCCATGCAGCACCCCACGAGGGCAGTGTGGTCATTGGACTTGGAGCCGTCGAAGAACATGACGATCCTCTCCCCAGGCTCCACCTTCCGGTCAGGCTTACGGAGCTGCGTCCACTCCTCCAGAGTGATCCAGGACGCCTCCGCCGCGTTCGGGCGGTTCAGGAAGAACCTGATCGACCTAGACTCCGGGTACTCGGGGGACCAAATCTGCTCCTTGATCGACTCCAGGTTCACCCACGGGCAGTCCTCATACACGTACTCGAGGGCCTTCGTGAGGCCAACCTGCCCCTCCTCTGGCTCGTCCGTCAGGACCGTATTCGGGGGCGCGATACGCGCATCGTAGAGGACCTTCGTCTTGCCGCGTGTGAGACCATCCTCCTGGTCGCACCACGCCTCGAAGATCGCCTCAGCCGAGGACTGCTCGCCCGGCACCCACGCGTTGCAGGTACCCATGAAGCGGCCGCCCATCTTCGCGGCGTTCTGCTGGATCGTCTGCAACATGGCCGGCCCGCCCTGCGCGGGCAGCCAGTGCTCGAGCTCATCCCCTACAACGAAGGACACCTCACCACCCTCCATGGAGTGAGCGGAGGAAGTCATCTGCTGGAGCTTCCCCCCGCCAGGTGTCTCGATGAACGTCTTCGCCACCTCGAGGTCGTACTTGCGGGCCAGTGCCCCCTTCTTCTGGCAGAACGCCCTGACCATGCGGATGGTATTCTGGGTTTGAGCCTCCGACGTGGCTACGATCTGCACGAGCGGCATGCTCATTGGCTTCGCGCGCACCCCGAACGGCTCATGGCGGTCGAAACCATCAAACCGACACGGGCCGAGAAGCTCAAACAGACACAAGGCGGCCGCGAACGGGGAATTGTGGGTCACCACCATGGTCTCACCAACCAGGTAGAGGCCATCCTCGGCGGCCACAGAGATGCATCGAGCATCCACTGGGGCCACCTGTCGCACATCCTTAATGACGCGCGGGATGGGCTTCCTACGCTGCTCCTGCACCCGCTCGGCTCGGCGAGGCAGGGTCACGAGGTTCTGGTGCTTGTAGGGCTTGAACGTCAGCCTGTAACGCGGGCCGGTTACACGGCCGTAGAGCTTCGCCTCCGACTCTCGGACATTCACCTTCACGCCCATTGAGCGCAGGAGGAACGCCATGCCGTCGGCGATCTGCTTGCGCGCCTGGCAGTACTCAGCAGAGCCCTTCTTGTCCACATAGCCATCGGAATCCATGAGGCCCTGAATCAGGGCGCGACGCTGTTCAACAGAGGAGTGCAGGTAGGCGTCCGGGACGTGCTTTTCGTTCAGTACTCCAGCCTTCCGAAGGTCCCCTATGAGGCCAAGAATGCTGAACTTACGGCCACGGCCGCCTTCCTTCTTCTCCCAAATACCGCCAATGTCATAGCCGGCTGCACGCAGGCGCTCGCGGATGTGAGGAATGTCGTCAACGTCAGCGGTAGCTTCTCCGTGCCCCGTAGTGCCATCGCCGAGCCAGTAGCCAAGCACCCATGGATCGACAGGCAGGTCTCGCTCGGGGAACTCCAGGGGCTCGGTCTCGGGGAGGGCAAACTTGCCAACGCCCGCCTTGGTGGCCTTCGTTGAACCCTTCGTGAGCGGGCGATCAAAGACGAGCCCCTCGCGCGCCATGGTGCGTACATCGAGAGTGCGACGAACTCGCTTCGACTTCCCGACGAACTCCTCAACGGTGAACAGGTGCTCGCCGGTGAAGGTCTCCACGGTCCCGTCGGAGAGCTCGACCTCCCACGTGTCCCACTGGTCGATGGGATGAGTCTTCGTGACCATGGTGGGCTTACCGGAGGGGTGGAACACGTAGTCGCCGGGGCGGAGGTCGCCGAACTTCCTCCATCCGCCAGGGGTGAGAATAGGTGTGAGCAAGCTTACAGCTTTGCCACTTCCCTTCGATAACCTTCTAATTCCCTGCCTATACACAAAGGAGCCCTTATGGGTCAGGGCGTAGAAGTGCAAGAGGAACTCGATCTGACGATCAGTCGGAATGAACGGCTGTCCAGCGCGCGGCCCGTTCGGCTGCACAAGGTTATCCACCATCCATGCGGCAGCGTGATACCCGAGCGTCCGCTCAGGGAGCTCAAGGGGGAGCGTGTCTGTCCGCTCCCTGGGTGCGGGGAGCGTCTCGGTCACTTCGCGGCCCGCGCCTTCGCCCACGCCTGGAGCGCAACCACGCCAGCGGACTCAGCCTCAGACTCATCCACGCGGTTAATCTCGATCTGCACGCGCCGCCGATCGCCCTCGGTGAGTAGCAAGGAGGTGAGCATGGTGTTCACGGCCGCCAACATCGTAGGAGAGCGCCGCTTCTGCATCTTGTAGTTCGACAGGTCATCACAGGTGGAGTAGAGGACAATCCAGTCGGACGGCTCGTAGTAGCGGGTGAACGTGGACTGCTCCACGGCCTTCCACAGCTTCTTCGCAATAGGGTGCCAGGCAGGGTCAGGCTTAGGGGGCTTCACCTTATCGGCGACCACATTCACTGGCTCAACGCCACCATCGAGCTTCCGCGCCTGCGTAGTGCGGTGCCCCTCAGTGCTGCGCTTCGGGATCGGTCCCTTAACTCCCATCGTCGTCTCCTACAAGTAGCCGGGGTGTTTGCTCTTCGGCCTTGGTCCGCGAGTCTTATTGCGACCATTGTAGCGGCGCTTTCTCGCCTCGACGGACTGATGCTGCGTCCGCGCCATATGGCAGTGCTGGCAGAGGCTCCTCAGGTTGTCTGGCACATGCGGGCCGTCAGGGAAGATATGATCCACCTGATTCGCTGGGTTGCCGCAGAATACGCATACGCCACCATCCCTTTTGAGGACTGTCTGCCTGATCTTCGCCCAGTCCTTAGGGAGTTCCTTACGGCGCCTAGACTGTCTACTCCACGCCACCGCAGTGCACATTCCTAATCTGGGCTAGCGCATAGAAACCGGCCAGCTCCCTCACTTCTCAACCTCCAACGTCACGTGAGCTTCCAGCCCATACCGGTCCGTAATGAACCCCTCCAGGTACTCCTCCAGGGCCTCCTGCGCCTCCTGGACGCTAATGACCGCCTCGTCCTGCTCGGCATCACGCCTATGGGCAGGAACATCCCAGGCGCTGCACTGGTCGGCATCATTGAGGGAATCCAACAGCTCATCGGCAGCGCAGTCTATAGCCGCCAAGGCGGCCTTCTCGTGCACGCTCACGGCAGTGTCAATGAAGCTCATCGCACATCCCCCGGGTAGGTCATCGACACGCCCTCATTCGAGGGGGAGCCCTCGCGAATGTCGAACAGGAACGACGGCTTAGCGTCCTTCCCGCCGAAGTAGGCGTGCTGGATCGACAGGTAGTCGCCCGGGTAGACGTACATGTCACGCTGGCCCTCATTACGGAAGATCAGAGTCCCATCATTCGTGCGCTCAGGATGATTGTCGCACAAGATCACATCCACCTCGGGGGCGGCCTTGTCGCCATAGACGAGCAGATACAGCACGGAAGCTCCTTTCACCAGATGTTGGATCGCTTGTTGGACGGGAGGGGACAGGGCTCGATGCACGGGTGGCCCATCGCGGCCAGCTCCCTGACCGTCGGATACACCTTCTGAACCTCCTTGGCGCATGTGGAGCACTTCCCCTGACCCGAGTAGAGGCGCGTGCCCGGCCAGTCCTTCACTGACGATCGAGGTGGCCGCATCTTCTGCCCACAGGAGGAACAGTTATGCTCAACCGTCCAGTCAATGAGTGCCTTGGGGGTGCAGCCTCGCAGTAGCTCCCGGTAGCAGGGGTTGCAGGTTCCTCGGCCGCCGTAGGGCTTGGTGCCGGGGTACTCCTTCTCCGTGGTGCGCGGGGGCCGGTAGGGCTCTCCGCAGTGCGTGCACTTCGGGAACTGGCGGTCAGTGTTGGGGGTGGTCATGGTTGTCCTTTCGATGGCTGACCAGGAGATACTACCACACCTTGAGGCAAAAGGCGAGGCCCGCCGGGCATACGGAGAAGGAAAGGAAACTTCACTCCGACCCATCCGGCGGGCCTCTATCAGCATGACCAGCATACATGCGCCGACAGGGCGAGCGCAACCCGCCGGAATCTCCGGACAGTTCGCCACCAGAACCACCGAAGCCGTGTAAGCCAATCTGAGCGCCTTTCAGCGCCCCACCCAGGCCAGCACACACAGGCACCCCCGTTCGGCTGTCCACGAGGCTCCCAGCCCCCTTCCCGGGGTGTGCGCGGGGCGCCCGCCGTCCGGCCGCCGCCGCGGAGCTCTCTCTGGCGAGTACCAGCCTTCTAGAGATGATCCACTTACTCAACCAACAACCCAACCCTTAGTTGGCATCGGAGCAAGGAAGGTGACGAGGCTACGTTCCGACTCGGTACAGCAAGGAAGGGCAAGGACGGCGAAGGTGTCTCTGAGCGCTCCAACTCGATCAGGCGACCAAAGATCAACTAGAGCCAGGTACGTGACTAGCCAACGAACCACCCCTTCCTCCTTGCCCTCGTGGCCCAGCTGGACCGAAGGTCAAGGCGACGACCAAGGACCAACGGTCCGACGGTCGGAGCGAAGCGGAGGCGCACACACGAGCCCGAAGGGCGTAAGAGGTTCTCTTTGAGGTTCTCTTTGAGGTTCTATGGCCGGATTCCGACCTACCCTAGGCCGGATTCCGACCTACCCTAGGCCGGATTCCGACCTACCCTAGGCCGGATTCCGACCTACCCTAGGCCGGATTCCGACC
>FLRW01004851.1_pt1 | contig 28062 bp, 36 predicted proteins | sample 1550421 | NCBI WGS metagenome assembly FLRW01 (sample SAMEA4031753, study PRJEB14383) | metagenome | biome: human; feature: oral; material: saliva | place: Philippines | collected 2014
CGAATCTGACGAAAATAGTCTATACAGCTTTCTTCGTCAGGAAATATTTGAAAGAAATCTTTAAGTAACATTAAGTTCATCATTTCTTGCAAAAGAAATTGAATTACAGATGTTTATAAAGAAAGATTGTTTAAATTAACATTCTTTAGTCCTAACATCACCACACAGAAAATAAATATATGAATGAAATAATAGAAAAGTTCAAGGAAGAAACAGGGTATACCCTTACTATCAAGAACGGAGAACTGTTTTATGATGATGATATGTGGTTGGGTGGTAGTAAAATTACTCAGTTACCAGATAACTTAACGATTTACGGTCATCTTGATTTAAGTGGAACAATTATTACAGTTTTACCTAATAATCTAACGGTTAGAGGATATCTTGAATTATGGAATACATGCATTAATACTCTACCTGACAACCTCATAGTGGGTGGTTCCCTTTTTCTAAATAACACAGGTATTAAGTCACTGCCTAATAATCTAACAGTTGGTGGGAGTCTTGAATTATGTAAGACACGAATTAATACTCTACCTGACAACCTCATAGTGGGTGGTTCCCTTTTTCTAAATAACACAGGTATTAAGTCACTGCCTGACAACCTTAAGGTTGGTCGTTCTATTGAATTAAGAAATACAAGAATTACCTCATTACCAGATAATCTGACAGTGGGTTGTGTACTTGACATAAGAGATACACGCATTAAGTCTCTACCCGACAACCTTACAGTGGGTGATTCTCTCGACTTAAGGGGTACTGGTATCACCTCATTACCAGATAGCCTTACGGTTGGTGGAGTTCTTGACATAAGAGGTACAAAGATTACAGATAACGTAGAAGTGAATACGACTCTTTCTCGAGAACAGCGGAAAAAGATTCATGATTTAGAAAACATGGCTCTTTTCTGGGAGAGAAATGGAGTGAGGTATATTAAAGCCGATGGCATTTTCAGTGTTATTGATTCTCACCATGGCAATGTATATAAGGTTCATCAGATTGGAAAAGAAGATAAATCGTTATACCTTGTTACAGATGGCGATAACCATTGGGCACATGGTAAGACTCTTGCGGAAGCTAAAGCTGACCTTATATATAAGATAAATGATAGAGATACTTCTGATTATGAGAAGCTATCATTGGATGACACTTTATCTTATGAGGAAGCTATTGCTGCATATCGCACTATCACTGGCGCATGTTCAGCAGGAACAAGGGATTTTATTGAGAATCGTTTACCAAGTCCTCATAAAGACAAGTACACCATTAGGGAGATTATCAAGTTGACCAAAAATGAGTATGGCGGTAAAGCCTTTGCAAAGTTTTTTTAATAAAAAATATAAATAGTATTGATATAAAAATAAAATTCCCTATATTTATGAATGGATGATGGATGAAAAATAACCATATTGTTGCTTAAAGTACACTTTGTTTTACTTTGATTTTTTAGGTTATTTTTCAATGTGGATTTTAATAGAAAGAAGAAAAGAAAAGCTGATAATCTGAGAAGACATCAGCTTTTCGCATTTTTTTAGAAAAAAGTTATCAAAAAATTTGGTAGTTTCAAAAAAAGTTAGTATCTTTGCATCACAATTAAGAAACAATTAGTAAATACCATAGTGTGTCTTTTTGATAACACTTTTTACATAAAACATTTATAAGATATATAAATATTATGGGTTATTTTAATAGTTTAGGTAAAGGATTTGTTCGTTCTGCTATAAATCAAGTTGGAAGAGACACAGGAAGACTTATAAGTAACGGTCTTTATGGTAATAAACATTCAATCCCTTATCGTAATAATAGATACGAACGTAGTTATTACATGGATAAGGAAGATAGAGTTTTTTTATATGAAGAATGTAAACAACCCAAATTTATTACCCATTGTTTAATTGCATTCTTTTTCAGTTTCTTTGGTGGTATTGGATTGCTATGTTATGGTTTATTTCTACGTACCAAAATAAACATAGTGCAAGGCAATAATTTTTATGAATGTAAAACATATGTAACTGATAATAGACATAAAAGTGGGGTACGATATAATGGAAATACCACTTATGCAATGCCCTTTAAAAGGAATGCAAATCAAGAAGAAATAAAGAAAAATAAAAATGTTGCAAATAAATATATAATAGCAGGTATTATATATATCATTATTTTAGGTTTAATTTGTATTATACAACCTAAATGATATAAAATAAAAAAAGTTACCAAAATATTTGGTTGTTTCAGAAAAATTTAGTAACTTTGCACCGCAATTAAGAAATAAGAGTTCTTTGAAAGAGAAATATTTAGATTTGTCAAATATATTTAGGAAACATACAGCAAAAGAAATTGAATAGGGTTCATGAGATTTTGGCTCGAATCCAAAAACGTGACTGTAATAGTACGTCTGGTGTAAAGGTTAGCACGCATTATCGTTTCCTTCACATGTGACATGGAGAAGTGGTATCTCGGTGGCAAACTTATAGCTGCAGTCACAGGTTCGATTCCTGTTGTCGCAACATTTGAAAACCAATTTTAAATTTTAAATAAAGAAAATGAAGAAGTTTATTTTTATGACACTCATCACATTGATGAGTTTTGTTAGTGCAAAGGCACAGACAGCACTTCAAAGTACAAAGTTGTTGGATAATACCTATGTAGGTGTAATGGGTGGTGTACACACCAACATGAAGCTTAATAAGGTATTTCCATTGAACAGTTCCGTTGGAGTACGTGTCGGAAAAGAGATTAGTCCAGTATTCGGTATCCAATTTGCAGGTGTAGCTGCTCTTGGTGACAATTACGTAAATGACTCTCACACATTTATCAAGGCTGTAAATGCTGAAATGAATGGTACAATTAATTGGAGTAACCTCCTTTTTGGCTACACTGGTACACCCCGTCGATTCGAAGTAAGTTCTGTAACTGGTATTGGATGGTTGGCATTCCTTAACGGTTCACACCGCTCATTCAACAATAATATGGGTGATGGAGACGAACTTACTGCAAAGACAGCACTTGAATTTGCCTTTAATCTGGGTGATGCAAGGGCATGGCGTATTTTTGTACAGCCTGGTGTTTATTGGAATATGACACATGGACCAGGTGATGCAGTACAATTTGGCAGTTCAGCAGCACAGATGGGTGTTCAGGTAGGTGTTGATTACAAGTTTAAGACATCTAATAGTACACATAATTTCAAGATGTATAACATTGGTGACTATAATTCAGAAATCAACGCACTTCGCAACGACCTGTCTAAGAAGCCAAAGGAAGTTACTAAGGTTGTAGAGAAGGTTGTTGAAAAGCAGAATGTCATTAAGCAGAATGTTTATGTGATTGCTTTTGACAACAACAATGCAGAACTTAACAATGATGCAAAGACTGTTCTCAATAGTATCGCTGCAAATACAGATGTAACTGTAGAGGGCTATGCTGATGGTGTAGGTAGTGATACCTATAATCAGAATCTATCAGAACGTCGTTCAACTGCTGTGGCTGATTATCTTACACAGCGAAATGTAAATGTACGTAGTGCAAATGGTTTTGGTAAGACAGGCAAGTATTCAGCACGAGTAGTTATTGTTGAACCAGTTCAGTAAAACTGATTGAACTGATACTATTAGGTTGTATAGATTACTATAGTGAGAAGGATGTTATGATTTTATTCACTGCAATGAGATTTTCAGACTCTCACATTAAATAATAAAATGATTCGAGACTGGAGAGTCTTGCGTTTCTTAACCTAATTCTCACTTGGTGGTCAATACAAGTAAAGAAAATAAATATAGGTTTTAATCACCTTTAAGATACTGCAATGGAGTGTGACGGACCTCCACATTAAATAACAAAACGCTACGGGCAGGAGTGTCTAGCTTTGGTTACGTACAGCACTTATAATTATAGGATTTATTTATCTTCTGATGCACGTAAGTCGTATAGACTTATTCAGTTTGAAATCGCTGTAATGATTTCCGTAACCTAATTTAGTTATCAGATAAAAAACAAAAAATATGAGAATTATTATTATCTTGCTTATTATTATAATTTTAATATCATTTGGTATATTTATTAATGGTATTCGAAATTCTAAACGCAGAACCGTACGTGATATTATTGAAGATAACGAAAATGACGATAAATTACGTAAGTGTTCAAATCGTAGGAAAAAAGTTACTATTATAGAAGAGATGCCAGATAATAATGATAACTCGGTGGAGTAGCTCAACTGAATAGAGCAACGGCCTTCTAAGCCGTAGGTTGCGAGTTTGAGTCTCGCCTCCATCACATCATAACTCAATGTTCACTGCAAGTTAGACTTTACTCTGCTTGTGGTGATTTTTTGTATAAAACAATATACAATTATAAATAATTTCAAATTAATCAATAAAAATATTCGATGTGTTGATAAAAAAGTCAACTTAAGATATATTTATTAATAAAAAAAATAAATATATGAACGGATTTGAAAATTGGATAAAAGATATATGTAAGAGAAAACGCATGAAATTAAAAGATGTATCAACAAAGATGGGTGTTGAACCAGCTTCTTTAACAAGAACATTAAAAGGTGGAAACCCACGATTAGATACATTGGTAAAACTATCAGAAGCGTTAGAAGTAGAAATAACAGCTTTAATTCCACAGGAAATTAAGCCAGAATAAAAAAAATATTTATAAAATAAGTAACTTTTGATACATAGGTTATATTTATAATAAAATTCATATAAAAAAATGATACGTACATCAAATAAACAAAGTAATCAGCATAACATATTTGTTACATCCAACAAGTATGATAATGATGCTATGTTTCTTGAACGTAACATAGATAATGAGGATTTTTCAACAATACGGAATTTATATGAATGTATAACCTAAATTAAAAAGGATTTTTGCACTTACTTCACTAAATATATTTCCAAGCTGTTGAATAAACTTAAAACAAAAGTTGATTTAGCAGCTTTTTTAGTACATTTACAATTAGACAATAATGACAGTAGATAACCTTACACCATTATTAAATGGTCATGCAGAATTAAGATGTGTCATCGAAAAGAAAATAGCTGAATACAAAATTATAGCTACTGATGGACATGAGTACTTAATAGATATAGATATTAGTGACAAGAAAGATGTAAAACCTCAAAAATGCATAAAATGTGAATATATTAACGATTTACTAAGAAAAATCAACCAAAATAATGATTTTATAAAAATAAAATAAAAAAAATCACTGAAAAATTTGGAGGTTTCAGAAAAAGTTAGTATCTTTGCATCACAATTAAGAAATAAAAGTTCTTTGACTTGTTGGAACAGCAGAATGCGCTCATAGCTCAGTTGGTAGAGCACAGCACTTTTAATGCTGGGGTCTTGGGTCCGAATCCCAATGGGCGTACATTATTATTACAAAAAGTAATACCCATGTAAATGGTTTTTTAGCTAAGAATGATGCTAAGTGTAATTTTAAACAAAACTAATTCAGTAATTGATAGAATTTAGTCGACATAAATTCTTGATAGCTACGTTGGTAACGATACAACCAAAATTATCTCCTACTATATATAGGAGAAACACAGTATGTTAGTTCAGCAGGTTAGAATACCGCCCTGTCACGGCGAAGGTCACGGGTTCGAATCCCGTACATACTGCAACTACCTCGCTTAGCTCAGTTGGATAGAGCATCGTTATTTATTTTTTCCTATGTGGAAAAAACAGCAGATTTAAATTTGACTTGTAATCCGTGGGTCAGTGGTTCGAGTCCACTAGTGAGGTAGATTTTATTTGGGGATGGAGCAGCGGTAGCTTGTGGGGCTCATAACCCCAAGGTCGGGGGTTCGATTCCCTCTCCCCGAACTATTTAGGAAACAAACAGCAAATTTTCTCTTTTTTATGAAATAAAAATAACATTGTTTCCTTTACTTTGAGATATGGTGTAATGGTAACACTGTAGGTTTTGGTCCTGCCATTATAGGTTCGAATCCTATTGTCTCAACTAATGCTTTAGTAGCTCAGTTGGTTAGAGCACCTGACTGTTAATCAGGAAGTCGCAGGTTCGAGTCCTGCCTGAAGCGCATATTATTTGGAGAGTTGGCTGAGTGGCTTAAAGCGCTGGTCTTGAAAACCAGAGGACAGTAAAATGTTCCAAGAGTTCGAATCTCTTACTCTCCTCTTATATTGGAGATTTAAGCCTAATTGGTAAGGCAGCAGTTTGCTAAACTGCCAGTAATCGTAGTAATATGGTGTATAGGTTCGAATCCTATAATCTCCGCATAATTTAAGGACTTGTAGCTCAGTTGGTTAGAGCAGCAGACTCATAATCTGAAGGTCCCTGGTTCAAGCCCAGGCTGGTCCACATTTTTTTTAAAATGCTCCGTAAAATCCACAAGCTAAAGACTTGTGGTATGTAAAGTACTATCGGCAGGGACTGTCGATTACACGGGGGGAGAGAAAGTAAGAGTTAGTATTTCAAAGACCATTCCTCTGTGAAGCCCGAAGCCCATGAATCTTTAGTTCATGAGTAGTTCACTACTTGGAATTATTATTGGAAACATACTTTTATCAAATCGAATATTCTTAAGAACAAAAATTCAGGTTTGGATGATAGTAATGTTTTCAATATTTTCCATGTATTATTTCATTTGGCTTTACATCCAGATGATTTCACTAAAATGTATTACAAAGATGGAAAGAAACCATTCTGGTATTTAAAGAAAGACGAGTTTTCAGAAGTATTAAAAAATAGACCATCTTCGGATACGTAGTTATTAATTTTAAATAAAACATATATGAATAAAATTGTTACGTTTATTGCTACTGCAATCTTTGCTGTAACAGCATTAACCAGCTGTTCGTTTACAAATCCATCATACGATGAAGAAGTAGCTTTAAAAATGAAGCCATGGTTTGTTGGAAGTACTGGTGTAGACCCTAATCCTGTTAATGATTTAACATGCATTGCGTGGACAACATCAGCTGTGAGTTTCTATATTCTTCCACAGAAGGTGGAGTTCAAGTTTGATGACTTGCTTTCAAACGATAATACACCTTTGGATGTAAGCATGTATATGGTTCTACAGGTTCAGAAAGGACATACTCCTGAGTTGTTGCAAAACTATGGTGAAGACTGGTATAAAACATTCATTGAGCCATATTTCAAGAATAAAGTACGTGAGTACGTTTCTACATGTTCTCCATTTGACTTAATGAGTAATCGTGAAGTGCTTAATAAACTTGACAGTGAAATTGCTAAGTCAATGAGAATTTATATTCAGCAACTTTCAAAGACACGAGGAAATTTCCCTGTTACAATTCAGCAAGTTACTACAGATAGAGTAATGCCTAACAAGGAACAACTTGATGAAATGAACAAGACAGCTGCTGCAATTCAAGCAAAGCAGACACAGGAGAAGAAAGCTGAAATGGAGTTAGCAAGAGCCAAAGCTGAGAAGAATAAAGCTATTGCAGACAAGGCTTATATGAATGAGTTGGCACTTTCTCCACAGCAGTTTATTCAACTTCGTGCATGGGATGTGATTGCAAGTAAGCAGGGTGCTAATATTGATGTACTTGTTGGTTCTGGAGAAACTCCCATGTGGAATATTAAACAGAAATGATAATTAAATAATTAATGGCTGGATGAGCAAGATTGGTTTTGCAACTGATTTGTACTCAGTAGGTTGTGGGTTCGAGTCCCACATCCAGCTCATAATGAGTAGTAGCTCAGGTGGTAGAGCGATGGTTTGAAGGTCCATGCGTCGGTGGTTCGAGTCCACCCTATTCAACTAATAATGCGAACGTAGCATAATGGTAGTGTTCTAGCCTTCCAAGCTAGGTGTGACGGTTCGATTCCGTTCGTTCGCTCAACTAAACATATGTAAATATAATATTTAGCCCCATCGACAAGCGGTTTAAGTCGCCACTCTTTCACGGTGGAGTCACGGGTTCGAATCCCGTTGGGGTTACTAACGATTCTTAAAAAATAATAAAAATGTTAAGAGGAATTAAGATAAGATTATATCCAAATAAAACTCAAGAGCAAACACTTAACAAGGTGCTTGGGTGTTATCGTTTTGTTTATAATCAAATGCTTGCTCGAAAACAGAATGCTTATAAAACAGATAAAACAAACTTATCTGTTACTGATTTATCAAAGTGGTTTCATGGAACATTGCTAAAAGATGAACAATATGCTTGGTTGAAAGAACAGAACACAAAGGTGATGAAACAAGCAATCAGACAAATGGATGGTGCTTACCAAAATTTCTTCAAACAGCATAATGGATTCCCAAAATTCAAAACAAAGAAGGACAAACAATCAGCATTATTCCCATATGAAGCTATTTCAAAAAGGAACACATTTGAAACTAAACATATCAGTTTGATAACATCATTAAAGAATATCAAGTTCCGTTGTTCAGACTTGTATTTAAGTAGATTACAAACATATAAGGATAAAATAAGGAGTGCTACCTTATCGAAGACCAAGAGCGGTAATTTCTTCTTATCTATTCTTATTGAAATGGATGATACTAAATTAAAAAAGTTTGGACACACAAATAAGCAAGTTGGAATTGACCTTGGAGTCAAAGATTTTGTAATTACGTCTGATGGTGAGGTGTTTGAAAATAAACATCTCTTCAAAAAGAAAGAGAATCAAGTGAAGAGGCTTCAAAGACAATTATCGAGGAAGGTAAAAGGTTCAAATAACCGTGATAAACAAAGGATTAGACTTGCAAAGGTATTTGAGAGACTTACCAACCAAAAGGAAGCCTATATACATAGTGTTACGAATGAGTTACTTACTTATTACGACACTGTTTTTATGGAAGACTTGAATGTGAAAGGAATGCTGAAAAATCACAATCTTGCAAAAGCTATACAAGAGGTTGGTTTCTATAAGTTCAAGGAAATATTGGTTAACAAGGCACTTGTTAATGACAAGAAAGTGGTGTTTATTGATAGGTTTTACCCATCAAGTAAGACATGTTCAAAATGTGGTTATAAAAAACGAGACTTGAAGTTAAGTGATAGATTTTGGTTTTGTCCTGAATGTGTGGCAGAACACGATAGAGACTTGAATGCTGCGAGAAATATCTTGCTTGAAGGTCAACGAATATTAGCAGCAGTGTGAAAATAAAACAAATAGGTGTCCGTAGCACCGAATTTACGCTTGTGGACTATCCTCCTATGGATGACCGAACATGTTAAGCGTTCCTAAAAAGTAGTGATAGGTTGAAGCAAGAAATGAAATGAAATATACTTAAGTCATAGATTTGCGTAGAATTTCATATACGGTGGCGACTTAACCACTTGTAGATAGAGCTATAAAACTGAGCAAGTAATCGGAATAAAACCATTACCCCAAGTTGGGAAGAGTGGAACACCATCATTATGCCATGCTCGCATTTATTAGTTTAATAAAGTGGATACAAACCATTGATACAAGATTTTTAGTCCCCTTTACAGGGTTACTATTTTTAATGTTGTTCCAATAAGTAAAAAAATATATTCAACAATTTATTATGGATACAAGTTTTATTGCTATTATTATTTGTATTGTTGTTGGAATTTTATCTGCAAATCATATAAAAAATAGTTTTAAAGAATGATAGTACAAGATTTAAAAATAGGTTATTGGGTTTGTACGGTGACAAGTTTTGGAAGATTAACTATGCCAATGTACATAACAGGTATTCTTAATGATGATACTGTTTATCTTGATTTCGATGAGAATGAAGGTGATGTATTTGAAGAAGATATAAAAGATATTGCGCCTGTTAGAATTGACGAAGACATATTAAATGATTTCGGGTTTAAACGTGAATTAAATACTGAAACACCTACATATAAAGTTCCAGATAGTACTATTGAAAGCTATATAGTTGCTACAGATAATGAATGTACATCTTTCTGGTTAACTAATTCTTGCAACGGAGAATATACAGATAAAAGTATAGGTAATAAGACATTCAAGTACATACACGAATTGCAGGAAATATTTTATCAAAAATTCAATAAACTTTTACTTATCAATATATGAAACTACTTGGTTCACATAATAGTTTAAGTTATCTTAGACCTAAGAAGTGGTATATGTATCCATTTATTTTTACCGCTAAGTGCCAGAAAGAGGATTATAAGGAACAATACGAAAATTATAATATTAGAGTATTTGACCTTAGAGTATGGTTTGATAATGATGGTAACTTAGAAGTACGACATGGTTCAATGGTATACAACATCGACCTAAATAGTGTATATGAGTTCTTACATTATCTTAATAGTAAAAAAGATACTTATGTGAGAATTATACTTGAGGAAGATAATCTGTCAAAGAGAGAGAAAAACTCTGCTTGGAAAGAAATACTGTTTGATAAGTTTTGTAGTTCTATTGAAACTTTATTTACAAAAGTTTACTTCTTTGGAGGTCGAAGAAAGTATGATTGGGTACGAATACATGATTTCAAACACGATGATATTCCTCTTTTAGATTTATATTCAAGTACCACAAGGTTTTTTGGTAAAGCAGTGTTTAAAAAGGGGGTTAATATGATTCTGAATATGGCAGATGATTGGTATCCTTGGTTGTATGCAAAATTTCACAATAAGAAAAATTATCAGGAATATATAAATAATGATAAAGAAGAATGTCTTATGTGTGACTTTATAAACATTAGATAGAATATGAAAATAGGATTTTTGCTTGGAAGTTTCGACCCGATACATATTGGTCATGTGCAAATGATTAATAGTGTACTGAATAGTGACTTTGACAAAGTGATAGTTGTGCCAACTGTACAGAATCCATGGAAGAAATATCAACCTACAGAATTTGAATATCGTTGTGAAATGATAGAGAATGCAATTTCACATTTTGGAGATAAATGCTGCCTTTCTAAGGATGAATTATTGGTTGATGGTACAAACTATTCATATAAAGTATTATCGCTTCTTAGAGAGAAATACAAAGACAATGAGTTATTTATCATAGCTGGTTCTGATTGTGTTAATGACATACCGAAATGGAAGAATTATAAATCAGATATAGAACCATATTTTTCTATTGCTGGGTTAAAAAGAAATAAGACGGATGAAATTCCAGATTATGCGATACCAATAGAACAAGATATTGTTATTCCTATTTCCTCGACATACATAAGACGAATGGTAAAAGAAAAGAAAATTTTTTTTCCATATATAAATGCTGAAAATGAAAAGTTGATAAAAAAGTTGAATTTGTATCATTAACATTTTATTGAACGAGAAATACATATTCATCTACATTTTTTCAAACAACTTTGACTTTAATCAAGAATAATAGCATTTTTATAAAATAGGCATATCAAAAACGATATATATTAAATTCAACAAATATATATTATTGCAAATGAGTTGATTAACGGCTTAATTTGGAAATAATTAGAAAAAAATAGTGAAGTAAGATTTATGTTGAATTTATTAAAAAAGGCATTCAAGTGGTATTGTAATAGAATGGAAATGACGTATGGCAAAGTTATCCAAGCAGGACTTACCCCTTGTATGTAACAAGACAAAAGTAAAGAGTGGCTAAAAAACCACTCTTTTTTATTTTACTCTTCAATTGGTTTGATTAAATCTTTGTATTGTTCCCAACCATTAGTTGCATTTTTATAAGCATCTATAGAATCTCTTGGAACAAGTACTTCTTTAAATTGCCAGCCACGTTCTATCGTAGGTGGCTCTTTAGCTAAAATAGTTAATGACAGGTTGCTTCTATTAGTAGAACGACTAATATATTTAATTGTTGCTGGTAATGTTAATGTTTCCAATGATGTACACATTGAAAACACATCATTTTCAATTCTTTCTAAATTGGTCGGTATAGTTACTTCGGATAAACTCGGACAATCTGCGAAGAGCGCTCTACTCAATGTTACAAGATTAGTAGGAAGCACTACACGTCTTAACAAGGGGTCATGAGAAAATGTACCATTTCCCAATTCAGCATGTGAACCACTTTCAAAAACTACTTCGGTCAATTTAGGACATCTATCAAATGCTGTACCTGTTATTCTTTCTAATGTATTCGGAACAAAAACTGTCTGTATATTAGTATCTTCAAATGCTTGATTGAATATAGTTTTTACTGTTCTTGGTATTGTAATTGCAGATATTGATGTCCTATACAACATTTTATTAGCAATCACTTCTCCTTTAAAGTGAGACATATCAATTTCAGTAATTAATTTACCATTACCTCCACTATACAATGTAGTAAAAGTATATTGATATTCACTATTACAATCCAAAATGTTCCATCCTCTTTGTAATAACACTTCTTCTTCTGATATACGGTTCATAGCTACTAATGGTCTAATCTTAACATCATCACCATCAACATAAAGTCTTATATAGTTATCGAGAGATGGTTTATTGTATCTTACCCCCCCCCCATTTAGAACATAACTAACATGCGGTTCAATATAATCTGAAGAGTTTAAGAATACATCACGTAGTTGATTTTCACTAAATAATTTTAGATGTTTCATATATATTAATTTAAATTTTATCATTAATAAATATCTATCTGAATATATAATTTAATATTTATTAACTATTAATATTTGGTAAAATAAAAACATTTAGTTAACTTTGCAAATGTTATTTAAAAAGATGATGGAATAAAAAAAATGAGTAGATTAGATGTAAATATGATGCGTGATAGTGAATTTTTAAATATAGAATATATTACAAATATTTGTTTATCAACAAGTTATAGATAGTCTATTGTTAGAAACATTGTACCGCAAGGTAATCACAACCATTGGGTGTATTATTTCCTTACCTTTTAATTGTTAGAAGTATTATACCGCAAGGTAATCACAACGGCCGATTTGAACTGACTTCATATCACCAGATTGTTAGAAGTATTGTACCGAAAGGTAATCACAACATACCCTTGATTAAAATATAATCGGTTGTTTGTTAGAAACGTTATACCGCAAGGTAATCACAAGTCAAACCGTTACAATTTGTAACGACTTAAATATATATCAACAAATGATAAAACAAGAAGAAACTAAAATACGAAAGTCTATTTCAGAAAAAATTAAAAAGAAAGATATAAGAAAATTCATATCAGTTACAAAAGTTAGATATGAAGAACTAATAGATATAATATTTTCCTTTTTAAAATTAAAAGACAACGTATTGGATTACACTATTAGTTATAAATTATCCAGATATTCCAATAAGGAGAGTGATATTATAGCATGTGGTCTTTTATCTGGTAAACTTACTAAATTGGTTGATTATTTTACTACAATATGTAAATTATTAGATAATAGTCAATATTATAATATTGAATTAATAAATTTAGATGATGAATAATTTTTCGATAAAAGACGATAAAGGTAAAGAACAATGGATTAGTCGGTCAGTAAGCGTTGTCATGTTTGTGTTTTGCAAGAACTTGCGTGGTGAATGGTGTGTCTTGGCTTCACAACGTGGAGAAGGCACTCCAGACCCAGAGTATATAAATGCATGGAATTGCCAGTGTGGTTATCTCGATTACAATGAAACAACTAAAGAAGCAGCACAACGTGAGACGCTTGAGGAAACAGGAATAAAAGTACCATCACATTTAATTAAGTTTTGGTCATTTAACGATAACCCTAACGATGATAAGCGTCAGAATATTACATTTAGATATTATGCGGTATATCAACATGCAATTATTGATGACTTTAAATTTTCAAGACAGAATATGGATAAAAATGAAGTCGGTGCAATTGCTTGGATTAATCTAAAAAACATAGATAAAATGCGATGGGCGTTTAATCATGATAAGCTTATAAAAGGTGCTGCTGTGAAAGCAGGTATTATACCTTTTAAGATGAAATTACGTTTATGGTGGAGTAATTTTAAATTAGGTTTTCACACAAGATTAATTGAGTTAAATCAAATATTCTTCAGTTTATAGTGTTTTTTTGATAATTTTCATTAAAAACTTGATAAAACGGTAGACTTTATTATATTTAATTAAATAAAGTAAAAATAATGACTGTACAGGAAGACTGCAAGACATTCTATGATGACTTATGTAAAGACATAAGTTCTTGCTTATTGTCGCATAAGTATATTGATAATGCTATGTCAGAGTGGGATAGCACTTCTTGTGTAATGACTGTGAAGTCGTGGTTCTCTACAAAACAAGTCACAGTCTGTAACAAGAACTCACAGAAATCTTACGTGCAAACGTTCATACCATCTCATGCCGAATGCATTGTCTCAGACGCTATTGTGACAAAAACAAGACGGATAAGAATTTATCCGACACAGCAACAGAAACAACTATTTAAACAGTGGTTCGGTGTAGAACGCAAGGTGTACAACACCTGTGTGAATCACTTTAACGAAAAGGACATTGATTTTAAGGGTTGGATGAATATGAGTACATTAGTACTACATTCACTCATTGAGGATTACATGAAAGTTGTGCCATATCAGATAAAGAATATGGCAGTGAAGGAGTCTTATACCTCATGGAGAACTAACTGTAAGAAAACAAAGAAATCTGGTAAACAATTTAAGTTACACTACAAGAGCCGTAAGAACCCAGTACAAAGCTGCTACATTCCGAAATCAGCTGTATCAGAGTCTGGTATTTATCACACCATTAGTGGTAAACTAAAGTTCTCTGAGAGAGATTGGCTGAAGAATGATATCTGTGATTGTCGTCTCATTAACGACCACGGAAGATGGTATCTTTCCGTACCTCAGAAGATAACAACAATGCCGACCGAAAATCAAGGTGGTATTGTTGCCTTAGACCCTGGGGTTAGAAATTTCCTTACCTACTTTAGTGAAGATGGACGATTTGGATGGCTTGGCATACATGCTTTCGACAGAATACTGAATCTTAACTTAAAGTGTGACCATCTGCTTAGCAGGCTGGCACTCACAAAGGATAAGAGGAAGAAAAGTAAGTTAAAGCGTACACTTAACAGAACGTATCATAGGATACAGGACTTGGTTGACGAGTTGCACTGGCAGTGCATTAACTACCTTGTACACAATTTTTCTGTCATCGTATTCCCCCCATTTGAGGTAAAGGGTATGACGAAGAAAGGACGTAAACTAAGAAAGAGTGTTGTACGCTCTATGCTATCTCTCAGATTCTATGAATTTAAAGAGAGATTGAAACGAAAGTGCAAAGAGTGTGGTGTGGTTTATATTGAACAAAATGAGTCATACACAAGCAAGACCAATAGTTTTACTGGTGAGTTAATTACTAACTTAGGTGGTAAAGAGTGGTTTATGTATGACGGAATTAAGGTCCACAGAGACCTTAATGGTGCCCGTAATATTTTAATACGGGCGATGAGAGATAGCTCCGCTGTAGGTTGAAAGACCTATGGATGATTAGTAACAAGGCTGACATTATTGTCAGGATTTGTTAACGAACAACTATCGTTACGTCAAGAATTTCATCAAAAAGATAACTTTGTATATTAAATTTGCAAAATAATTTGTATATTTGAAATAAATATAGTATATTTGCAAAGTGATTTTGAAATCACATAATAATAACGGTTGAGGATATTACTCTGATACCAATTTTTAATTAAATATTTAAAATAAAATGAAGGCTTTAATTATTATGTTCACAGCTTGCGTAGCACTTACTTTTGCTGCGTGTGGTAACAATGTAAAGACTAATACAACTCAGAAGGATTCTGACACTACTGTAGTTGATAGCGTTGATACTGTTACTGTAGATTCAGTTGTTGCAGATTCTATCGTGAAGTAAGTATTTGCAACTTATGTTCAATTTAGCTTTGAACAACATTTCAGCCTTGGTTATTCCAAGGCTTTTTTATTTTTTTAACATTTTATTTTTGATAGTAAAATATTTTGCTTGTATCTTTGCATTATAAAAAAGATTAACATGAATAGATTCGATTTAAATTTATCAAAACATGCCATTCAAGAGATACTTGATGCAAATGGGTATGAGATTAAGACATTATTAGTATATTATAGTCCTTTTAGTGATGCATATGATTGGGACAATAGAACATCTTTTAGTGTACAACGAGAATATGCTTTCAAGAAGAATAATATGCCAGAAGAGGCAAAACGTGAAAAGCCAATTTTAGAAGACTTAAAAGAATATGAATTGGATAACGTTTTGAATAAAATAATAACTGAATCAATAGTAAGATTATGTTTAGATTAATAGTTTGTACAAATTTGGTTGGTGCTATCGGAAAAGATAATAAATTGCTTTACCATATTCCAAATGATATGGATAATTTTAAACGTTTTACCGATGGTAACACTGTTATCATGGGCATGAATACTTATTTATCTTTACCAAATCAGAAACCGCTTAAGAATAGAACCAATATTGTCCTTACGTCTAATCCAAAATTATGTACAGAAAAATTTGGAGATACAAGTGTACATTTTGTTAATTCAATTAATGGTGCTATTACATTAATGCGTCATCTTGATATAAAGAATGAAGATGTATTTGTAATCGGTGGTTCTTCAATATACCGTGCATTCTTAGATGAGAATCTGATTAGTGAAGCATACATTACACTTGTAGAAGACAAAACAGAAGGTGATAGTTATTTCTCTTTAAAGAATTTTTCAGATAGTAAGTGGAAAAAGATTTACGAATCATCTACCCAAAAGCATCAAGAATTGAAATATAAGTTTTTAATATATAAGAATGTTGGTAATGAATAAAGAAGAATTGAAATTTAACTGTAAATCTATATCCAATTTATTCATATCTCAATATTTGGATAAAATCAATAAAAGTGATAAATTTTTATTGGGATTAGACAATATAGGTAAGAGTAAAACTTATATAGAAACAGGCACAAAAACTTTATCTGACGATATTTATAAGGCTCTTAGTGAGTCTAAAAATAGATACCGCTCAGTTGAATTAGTTGTGGAAAATAAAGGTTTAAAAACTGTTTTAAACAGTATAGATATCAGACAATGAGACTTTTTGTAATATCTTGCGTAGTTGCAACAACTATTATCTATATACATTTCAGAATAACACAATATGTTAGTGCAATTGTGTTTAAAAATGAAGAGAGTGGACTTAGTGTCATCTCCAATCTAATCTTAGTATTCTTGATGATAATTTCATGGATACTATACCTCTACTATAATTTTTAAAATGAACTATTCCAATAAAATATTAAATCCATTAATCACCAAACTCAATATAAACACAGACGAGGATAACACATTCAAAGAACTAATTTGTTTAACTCAGGAAAGTCCGAATTATCAACTGTGGGCTGTTAATGCGGTATACTCTGGATATTGCGTTGTAGAGGAAATAAAGAGTATTTTAGAATGGTCTAAGTTACATAAACACTTAATATGTCAATTAAGTAAGCATACTATCACTGCTTATACATCTCGTTATGCAATTACAATTTTAAAAAAAGAAATAAAGAATATTCAATTAATTGATGATGTTAAAACTTTCATTAATAAATTTAATACAATACAGAGAAATTTACTGAAAGAATATCTCAATTTAGATAGCTATTCAATATTAAATATTAGTAAAGAAAAAGAGTTAAAGAAGTGGCATAAAATATTTACAAAACTTCAGAAACTACCAGACGACCAATTAAATAACTTTATTTCTACATGTTCTGCTCTCCATGATATAACAGCACTATTAGATGCTTTCACATGGTGTATGGACTTAAGTTATAAGTGGAATAAAAAAGATTTTATAAGTTTTGTTGCTAAATCAACGCCTAATTCTCCTATTGTGTATAACAATGATAATATAGTTATATTACATGTCACATCACATAAAGATTGTAATAAATTAGTAGGAAGTGAAGGACGTACTAAATGGTGTTTCAACTGTAATAAAACTTGTTGGGAATCATACGTTAATGATACTAATAGTAAACAATACTTCTTATTTGATTTCTCAAAGAAAGAAAGTGAAGAAACATCACATATAGCATTTACCATTAATAAAGAACTCGGTCTTACAGAAGCATATACGACACATAATTTAAATATTATAGAACATGGTAATGATTATGTCAATGAAGTTTTCAATGAGAAAGGAATTAACATAAGTGATTTTATAACTTTAAAACAACCTATTGGTTATAAATGGGAAGAAAATAGTATCAAGACTATATTGGGAGAAAATGAAAATATCCAAGTAATTGATAATAAGAATAATAGATTACTTATAAGTTCAGAAAACGATAAAGTTTCACAAAGATTAATACAACACACAATTCTATATAAACGTTTAATAAAAGGGACCTTACAACGAAAACTATATTTTCTTTATGATTTAAACCTAAAAGAAGATGACCCTAATGGATTAATTTGTATAAAAACAACTTTATCATCTAATGGCAGAGAAGAGTTCCTAATGGCATATAATCAATGTTACCTAAAAGTAGATAAAGAATACCTAAAAGAAATACAAGTTGAAATTTAAAATATTAGCACTGCTGGATAACTATAATTCAGTAGTGTTATTTTTTTTATAAAAAAAGTTAATAAAAGTTTGTTAAAACGAATAAATTTATGTATCTTTGCATAGATAAAAAAACTTTTATGAATAATGATAAAAAGAAATGGTTAGACGAAATATGTAATTTAACATATAGAGATATTTTCAATTTCCTTAAAGATTATTTGGAAGAAAATACATGTATAGAAGAAGATAATTGTATTGCCAATTCATTTGAATATATAATGAACATATACAAGGAAAGCACAGGTAAATTTCCATACTAATTAACGGAAAAAAAGAAAGCAAAATGAGTACAAACGGAAGTAAATTCTTTACAGCTATGGTCGTTGGTGAAAATCCTGATGAATTAATGAAGAAGTATGATAAATCATTAACAGTAGAGCCATACGTTAAATACAAATATCTTGATGCAAAAAAGATGCAGAGTGCAACTATTAAGTCTATTGAGGCTATTTTGTCAGACCCTAAAAAGTTTGGTCTTAGTCAATTTAGTATTGATATGTTGACTGAAAGAAAGAAGATTATAAACAACATGACATCTTTTGAATATTATCAAAGTGTTACAGATGGTATGTTTTATGATGAAGAGGGAAATGCATTATGCGAAGATAACCCAAATGGTAAATGGGATAATTGTTCATTAGGTAAAAATTTTGCCGTACCAATTATTACTAAAGATGGTAAAGAAGTATATCAGGCAAGAAACAAAGATATTGATTGGGATAAGGTAATGACACGTGATGAGTCATTATATAATGCAACTTGGGAAATGGTAGTAGAGGGGCGTGACCCAGAAACTCCAGAAGAAACTTCTATATATCATGCAATGAATGATAAACAAGAATATTTTTCCAACTTTAAGAATAAAGAAGATTACGTAACTTATTCTTGTTCTTATTGGAATTATGCTTATTTAGATGAGAATGGGTGGAAAGATATTGATGATACAGGAAAAGAACAAGAATGGATTAAAAAGTTTTATAATAACTTTATAAAACAACTTAAACCAGACGCTCTTATCAGTATATACGAATATAGTAGAAGAAATTAACATATATTAACGATAAATCCTTGATGAAATAAAATATTTTGTTTACCTTTGCAACATAACTTTTAAATACATAAAAATGGAAGATTTAGTTACAAAGCAACTTAGGAAACGTTTCCTCAAGGATTTTAATCTACCTATCCAAGTAATACAAGACCCTTACTTTACAGAGCGTCTTGAACTATGCGGTGCTACTCAAGATTATAATAATCTTCTTGAATACATCGACACCAATTATAGTGGTAGTTATAGAGCATTCTTAGATGCTTATGCACAAATAAGAGATGAAATTGTTACTTCATGTTACAACTCAGAAGCGTTTAAACTGTTCAACAACAGTGACATTAAAGGTGAAAATCCATTGATTCCACAACGGAACTTGTATACAGAAGAACAAGATGGAAATAGTTTTGTAAGCGTTGATTTAAAGAAAGCAAACTTTCAAGCACTTAAATATGTTAATTCCGAAATAGTGCTTAATACTGATACGTATGAAGGTTTTATTGGAAAGTTCACGGATAGTGAATATATTAAGAAGTCAAAATATACAAGACAAGTTATTTTTGGAAAACTTAATCCAAAAAAGACAATTAGTATAGAGAAGCGTATTATTAATAAAATATATAAGACGCTTAACGATAAGTTCAATCTGACTGAATATTTAGAACCATATTCTATGTGTACAGATGAAATTATCTATAAAGTGAAAGATAACAATAATAACGTATTGACAGATTTGCTGTGTGATAAATCTTTAATGATGATGGAACAAATTATTAAAGACACACTCGGGTTTGAAGTACGCATTAATTATTTCGGTCTTAAGTTACATCAATTCAAGCTTGCTACATCGGAAGCAAAAGTCAATTCTTTCACTAAATTGAATCATGTAACAAATGAGGTGTCTTATGCGTGTATTCCATCTACATACTATCCACAGATTTACAAATTAATTAATGGTTTAGAAGTAACTAAGAACGACCTTGTTTTTTATTATGAACATGAGTTGGCGACATTCTTAAACCCATTGGTAAAAGTAAATAAAGATAATGAAATTTGAAATCAAAGATAAAAAGATAGAAAAAACCATTCATACAATACGTACACTTATCAAAGGAACCAAATTTGAAGATGTTACGTATGTTGTAGGTGGTTTTGTACGTGATACGTTAATGGGAGAAGTATCTAATGATTTAGACATCGTTGTTAATCTCCCGTCTGGTGGAATAGATTTAGCGAATACTTTAACAGAATTAGATAATAGTCATAGTGACTCTAATCCTATTGTATATCCTAAGTATGGTACCGCAAGCTTTCATCTAAAGAATAATGGAGAATGTTCTGATGTTGTTATTGAGTCTGTGGAAACACGGAAAGAGCAATATCATTCAGATTCACGTAATCCAGAAACATGTTTTGGAAGTTTAGAAGAAGATGCATTTAGAAGAGACCTAACTATTAACGCATTGTATTACAATATCTCAACAGATAAAGTAGAAGATGTTACTGGAAAAGGACTTGATGATTTGAAAAATCATGTTATCAGAACTACAAATGATAACCCTAACATAGTTTTCTTTGATGACCCATTGCGTATAATGAGAGTCATCAGATTTGCAAATAGATATGGCTGGAATATAGAAGATAAAACTTGGCAATCATTACAAGAATGTGCATCGAGAATAAAGATTATCTCTCAAGAAAGAATACGTAATGAATTAAATAAAATAATATCCAATAAAGACTGTATTAATGGTTTGTATTATCTAAAAGATAGTGGTATTTTATATCATATTCTTCCAGAACTATTTGTACAAAGTTTTGTTCCATGTTCACAGAACTTTAATAGTATGTTTGATAAAATAGTTACTATATGTAATCAAGCGCCTATATGCTTATATACTCGTCTTTCAATTTTACTATCATTTTGCAAAACAGATAGTGCGTGCAAAACTATTCTATCTGAACAAAAACAACCTAATGTAATAATAAAGCATGTGCAAAATGCATTATTAGGAAAAAACTTCAGAAGAGAAGATGAAGACTTAGAAATATCTTTACGTAGATTATATAAGAAATGTAACCAAAATATAGATAATGCATTATGGGTATATCGAGTTTTTACAGATGAAGAAACTTATAACGAAACGGTAAATACGTGGCTAAAGATAAAAGATAGTGCTAAAATTTATCTTCCGATAGATGGAAATGAAATCTTCTCATATCGTGCAGATATTACAAATAATGACAGAAAATTATTAATTGATTATCTACACGAAGAACAATGCAAAAATCCTTTCTTAACAAAAGAAGAATGTGTTGAATTAATTAAACAATATCAGTTACATTAAAAAAATAAATGAATATGAATAAATTACTATTGATTGTTGACCCACAATACGATTTCATTAATGGAACGTTGCCTGTGGATAAAGCTGAACAGAAGATGAATGCTTTGTGTGAATACATTAAGAAACACAATGACTACAAGACTATAGTTATTACAGCAGACTGGCACCCAGAGAGCCATTGCTCTTTTAAAGAAAATGGAGGAGAGTGGCCTAAACACTGTGTTGCCTATACACATGGTGCTGCTATATATGAACCCATTATTCAAACTCTAAGAGATTTAAAAATAAATTATAAAGTTCTTACTAAAGGGACGGACTCTAAAGAAGAAGAATATTCTGTTTTTCTTAATGATGAGTCATATGATTGGTTGACTAAAACAGTTGCTGCAGAGAATATTGACCAGATTGATATCTGTGGCATCGCTGGAGATGTTTGTGTACATGATACATTAGTAAGCGGTATAAATGAGTTTGGAAACGAGAAATTTAATATACTTATGGATTACTGCCCATGTATAAATGATGATTTTTTACTTAAATCTCTTAATGTAAATAAAACTTATGGCAAGGATTGAAATGGAATACGATGAGTATGAACGATTAGAAAAAAGTGTGAAAGCACTTCAAGATAAAGTTTATACATTACAGAACGAAATCAATGAAAAAAATATCTTAATTGACAGTTATAAAGAAACTCTTAAAGATATTAAAGAAAGTACACTTATTGATAGAGTTCTAAATTGGAAAGATTATTTGAATGATATTAATGAGTTAAACAATTAAAATTAAACAAAATGATTCAATCAATTTTAGATACAGATTTGTATAAATTCAGTACTTCATACGCTTATTTCCACAAGTTCAACAGAGCAGAAGGTACATTTAAGTTTAACGACAGAAATAAAGAGGATTGGAGAAATTATCCAAACTTTATGGATGAGATTGAGTTGCAAATTGAGAAATTATCCAATATTCGTCTTACAAATGAAGAAAGAGATTGGTGTATTGAAAACATTGATTATATTCCAGAGAATTATTGGGAATGGCTAAGTACTTTTCGTTTCAATCCAGAACTTATTAAGATGTGGCTGGATGATGATGGTGTCTTTCAGTGCGAAGTTACAGACAAACTCTATCGTGTCACATTATACGAGATAGCTATTCTTGCCACATATGCAGAAGTGAGAAATAGAGTATTAGGAAATAAGATTAATATGGAGAAAACCATGTTAAAGTTAGAAGATAAGATTTCTTATGCTAATATGAATAGCCTCTGTTTTTCTGAATTTGGAACACGTAGACGATATAGTTTTAATGTACAAAATGAAGTCGTTAAACGACTAAAAGAAAAGTGCCCTGTATGTGCTGGAACAAGTAATGTGTATTTGGCAAAGAAACACCACATGCGACCTACTGGTACATTTCCTCACGAATGGATGATGTTTCATGCTGCTGTGTATGGATATAAGCGTGCGAACTACATGGGACTTGAGGATTGGATTGATGTATACGAGGGCAATCTTGGTACTGCGCTAATTGATACATATACTACTGAGTCATTTCTTAGAACCTTAACCCTGCAGCAAGCTTTGCTTTTGAGAGGTTTCCGTCAAGATAGTGGTGATGAGTTTAAGATTGGTAATATGATTATTAAACGTTTACAAGATTTAGGAATCGACCCTAAGACTAAATTGCTTATCTTCTCAAATGCCCTTACATTTGAAAAGTATAAAGAAATTCATGATTACTTTAATGGACGTATTATGGTCTCAGCTGGAGTTGGCACAAATCTAACTTGTGATACAGATATCAAAGATTACAAACCAGCAAATATTGTCATGAAATTATCAAGAGCGAGATATAGTAGTAAAGACCCTTGGGAAAAGTGTATCAAAATTAGTGATGATATAGGCAAACACATGGGAGACCCAAAAGAATTTGATAAAGCCATGAGTGATTTGCATTTATCTGAATAATTTGGCACAGATATTGTAACAATGAAATCAAAAAAATAATTTATTAATAAAATATATAAAGTTATGAGATTAGAAGATTTAATTTTTACGACTCCAAAAACTCTTGAAGATGTATTTAAAAGTGTTTGGGAAATGGATAAAAAGAAAGATTTACATAAAGGTGTAAGGAGTGCTTGTGAAACAGGATTAGGCAAAACCCATGGATTCATTGATTCGTTATTCGGTTTGAAGAAAAAGTGGAATGAAGATGACACCACATATTCATTTGTTGTTGATTATAATCAGGAAACTGAGATTATTAATTATAAGGTAGATAAGGGCGATTTGTTTGTAAATGTGTCATCAAAAAATGATACAGATAGTTCTTACTATATGCTTTCTATTCCAGAAGATGCACGTAATTCTAAAGTTCACAATGAATATATTGAAGATAGAAAAAAAATGAAGTTTACTCTTGCAAAGGATGTTAATACAAAGCGTAAGCAAGAGTACGAAAAGACAATGCAGGATTATCGTCAGAAACTTAAGGAAGTCGAAGAACTTAAGAAGAAGGAAACTGAGTTGAACGAGTTGCGAAAGAAGTTGTCTGAGTTTAATCAAAAGTAATATATGATTCACCATGTAAATGGAAATTTATATAAATTCCAGTAAAAACCACAAGTATTTAGCTTGTTAGATATAAACACATCGGCAGGGACTGTCGATTACACGGGTGGAGAGGAAGTAAGAGCCGACCTTTTGGGAAGCCATTCCTCTGTGAAGCCCGAAGCCTATGAACATTTAACTAATAGGTAGTCCACCTGTACAAACCATTAAATTAAATAATGTTAAAAACGGAGCTATTTTTTGGTAGCTTCGTTTTTTTATTGTATCTTTGTAGCAGAAAAATTAATATTAAAACAATAAAGAAATGGAAAAAGAAGAATACATTTTTGAATCAACCATTTTTAATCAAACTAAAAATGAATCAGAAACAGTTAGTACAAGTAGTTTTAAAGAATATTACTATTAAGCTTATGGATAAGTTTAAAATATTATTTATCGGTGTTATAGCTTTATTAACTTTAGCATCATGCACTTCAGATTATTATTACGATGATGATTATTATCACGACACGCCAACTCCTCAAATAATGATAGGGAAGTGGGTAAATGAAGATTATACTTCGCCATATAAAGTGATAAAGCTATATCGTAATGGAACGTATAATATATTTTATAAATCAAGCATTTTTACATCAACACTCAGTGGTAGATGGCATTTCATAGATAGATACTTATACTTCGATGGTGATATGAGAAACAAACTATATGTTTATTCTTTAGAATATCCACAAATATATTTCTCAAATGGTTCAATTTGGCGAAAGATAAGAGTTGAAGGATGTTAGTTAGTTAGTTTTTAATTAAAATAGTATTAAAGTTATGAAGACATTTATTAAAGTTACAGTTCTACTTGTTTCATTAGTATTCACAATCACATCTTGTAATAAGGATGATGTTACACAAGAGTACAACCATCCAGAAGTAATCGTTGGAACATGGTTTCAGCATGGTGGCGAAAGCTACATAAAGTTTGAATCCAATGGAAACTATAATAAGATGGATAAGTCAAAGCGCCCGTTTAGAAGCAGTAACGGTGAGTGGGGACAGAAAGGTAAGTACGTCTACTTAATCCAATATAATCACATCATTGATAGTTTGGAAATACAGTCATATACCCAACTTAAGGATTCAAAGGGGAATTATTACACACGCTAAAAATATAGATTTATGAAAAAGTTTACTTTCGTATTAGTGATGGTATTTTCTTTGATTTTATCATCTTGTAAACAATCAGGTACTCCAGCGCAAACTGATGGTGCAAAACACGATTTCGATGTACAATTTCTATTTGAAGCTGAAGGAGTGAAAGTGTATCGTTTCTGGGATGCTGGTGAATATATTTACTTTACCAATACCAGTGGCACTACATCATACAAAACTTCTGACAAATACAGTGAGAGAAAGACGAGTCTTAATAACAGATTAGAAAATGATGACAATGATTAAAGACGAATTAGATGATAATATTAAGATTGCTTTAAAGTTAGGTAATCATAATGAAAGTAATATACTAAAATTATTCAAAAGCGAATTAATAAAATATCAAACAAGAGAAATTAAAGATTCTGATATTCCGCTTCCAGAAGATGTAACTTCAGAAGAACTTAAAGAATATATCATTAACAAGAAGAAAGAGATGAGGACTGTGACAGAATCAGTCGAAATTGATATTCTTCAGAAAATGATTAAGAAACTTAACGATGAATTAACTTATGCTGAAAAGTTGAATCGAGAAGAAACAGTACATGATGTTAAAGAACAAGTTTTAGTTCTTAAAGAACTTCTCCCTCCACAGCCATCAGAGAATGAAATTGTGGAATTTATTCATAACGAATTTCCAAATGGTTTTGATAGAAAACAAATGAGAGATGTTATAACAAGAGCTAAAAATAAATTCCATGGTATAGATGGTGGGTTAGTTGCAAAATTGTGTAGTAGCTTAACAAAGTAATAGAATAAAAAAATGAGTAGAAAATCTGTAAAAGTGATGACTTATAGTTATTTTTTATATTTAAAATCATATATAATCACTTATATATCAGTCACTTACACAGGGTCTACTGTTAGTAATATTAAACCGCAAGGTAATCACAACTACCATTGATATGCTTCTTTGATTACATTTACTGTTAGTAATATTAAACCGCAAGGTAATCACAACGTAACAAGGCAAAAGCAGCATTGCGCCAGTACTGTTAGTAATATTAAACCGCAAGGTAATCACAACAACTTTGAGAGATGGCTCCGCTGCAGGTTGACTGTTAGTAATATTAAACCGCAAGGTAATCACAACACGTGTGTTATTTGCTTGTAAAAAGGGTTACTGTTAGTAATATTAAACCGCAAGGTAATCACAACCATCACTGGCATTATCTTCTCTTGTGCAACACTGTTAGTAATATTAAACCGCAAGGTAATCACAACGCAATATTTCAATGTTATTTTGCAAATTCTACTGTTAGTAATATTAAACCGCAAGGTAATCACAACGTGATGCAGGTCAACGCTTGGTGTTATCTTACTGTTAGTAATATTAAACCGCAAGGTAATCACAACCTTGAATCAATGAATTGCAAATTAATTGGTACTGTTAGTAATATTAAACCGCAAGGTAATCACAACTTTGGGGTTAAATTTAAGTACCCCCCTTTAACTGTTAGTAATATTAAACCGCAAGGTAATCACAACAGTAAACGTAAATCTGGAGTATTTATAACAACTGTTAGTAATATTAAACCGAAAGGTAATCACAACTTACGATGATTATTATCACGATATTCCAAACTGTTAGAAACGTTATACCGCAAGGTAATTCAAAGGGGTTGATTTCGACCCCCTTTAGATATTATATAAAAAAATATAAATACAATATAATTATGGCGGATTTAAAAAGTAAAATATTGGACGAAGCAATAGAGGTTTGCCTAAAAGAAATGTACAGATGTAGTCAACCTTCAGCTGATTATGACAAATTAAAAGAGTATGTTAAAGAACACCCAGAAGAAGAGAAAGAATTTCCAACATTTAAACGTTATTATCTTTCAAATGAACAGTTTAATTATATTTTCAATAAATATATCGAAGCTTATCATCTTATTCCTGAGTGGAAAAATAACATAGAACTTATCAAAGATGATTTTAAGACAGGAAGTAGGAAGGAAAAATATAAGAAAGATAGTTACGGAGAGATGGTTAGTGAATATGTTACTACACCTCCTTTGAGAGAGCGGATTGGAAATGAAAATACGAAAAAAGTATTAGAAATGTTAGATGAAATATCTAATTTCTATAAACGAGATATGGATGCACGATATTTTTCTTCGGCAATTCGTCTCGGACATTCGCCAACAAGTAATCTTAAATATGTTAAAGAATATTGGAAAGATAAAGGGCTTGAAATAGAATTTGAAGAAAGACATTGTGATGAGGATATTTTCTATGATATGGATGCATTTGGCGTTACATCATTAAAAGAATTAGAAGAACATTATGATGATTATAAAAAAATCTCCATTAGTCAAGAAAGTTGATAATCAAATAAATAATATAGAATAA
>FLRW01321691.1_pt1 | contig 26974 bp, 40 predicted proteins | sample 1550421 | NCBI WGS metagenome assembly FLRW01 (sample SAMEA4031753, study PRJEB14383) | metagenome | biome: human; feature: oral; material: saliva | place: Philippines | collected 2014
AGCTTTATATTCCAACATTCTTACAAATTCAGACCATGAAACATCACCGATTGCTTTTGCTAATTTATGGTTTTTCATGAGATTTTTACTTGATAAATCTTCAATACATAAAATGTCGTGGTTCTTGACAAGATATGTACTGAGCTTCTGAAGAAAATCTCTACGCATATTAGCAATCTTTTCATAGACTCTAGCTACTTTTACTCGTTGTTTCTGATAGTTCTTACTATCAGAGAGCTTTCTCCCTGCTTTCTTAGCTGCTAAAGCTCTACGAGATAAAATCTTTTGTTCTTTAGCTAGTTTCTCTGACAACTGCTTGAGAAAGCGTTCAGTACCGATTTTCTCCCCTGTTGAAAGAATTGCAAAGTCAGAAATCCCAAGGTCGATACCGACTGAGGAATTTAGTTTAGGAAGTGGAGTAATCTCGGTTTCACACAAAATAGAAACATAATATTTCCCAGTTGGCGTCATTGAAATTGTGACACTCTTAATAACACCTTCAATTTGACGATGTGCTTTGACACGCACCCAACCAAGTTTAGGTAACTTTATAAACCTGCCGTCTAAAGCAATACTACCTTTCTGATTGTTGGTTTTGTATGACTGACTATGACTCTTTTTCTTGAATTTAGGAAAACCAAAACCAGACTTGAAGAAATTTTTGTAAGCCTTCTGAAGATTAAGTTGCACGTTAGATAAAGCTAAACTATCCACTTCCTTTAACCAAGGAAAATCCTTTTTGTACTGAGAAGGTGTGTTATATAAAGTTTCTCCCGTTTCTTCATAGTGCTTTATTTTATCCGCTAACATCATATTCCAAATAGCTCTTGAACAACCAAATGTTTTAGCAAAAAACTGTTTTTGTTCTTCATTAGGATACAACCTGAATTTATAAGCTTTTTGTTTAATAGTCATTTCTCTTTCCCTTGAGTTTCAATATATTGTCGAATAATCTCAATAGGTGCACCACCACTCGATAACAAACAAAAGGAACGAGACCAAAATATCTCTTTCCATAGTTTTTGACGAATAGTGGGAAATTCTTTCTTCAATAACCTACTCGACGCAGACTTATAAGCGTTAATGAACTTACTTAGTTCTGTCTTAGGTTGACCTTTAAATAGAACGTGAACAAGGTCTTTATCATGGTTCCACTCAACCAATTCTATCTTATAAGTAGGTGCAATATACTCAAATATCTCTTTGGCTCTATTGGAAATTTCATCAGTAAACACTTGTCTTCTATATTTCACTACTAAAATCAAATGATAATGTAACGAGAAGACTGAATGTGCATTTGTATCTAAGTCCATTGATATTACTAACTTTCTAATAGTTTAACTGATTATAATTTACCACAGTAACTAGAAACTGTCAAGACTTTATTTAGTTTATGTCAATAAAATCAAAAACTTATTGGAGCAACCCCTTTACATCCCATCACCTAAGAGGCGGAGGACTTACAGGTAAGATGTTAAAAGTGGTATCTTGGGATACCACTTTTCTTCTATTTCAATTCGTGAACTTCTAAGGCAACATTACGATTCCAATCAAAAACTCTCTGAGCTTGAGCTTCTGCACTAGAACGAAGATTCCAAAATCGAATTGAGTAAACACTCCGAGTATATTCAATGTCATAAGTCTTAGTTTTTCGATTGTACAGTAAGTACGAAACATATTGATCGTTGATCGGATTGTATAAAGCGAATTTTTTCATGTTAAATACCTTTTACGAACGTACAACCAACTTTTCGCACTCTTGAAGCTCTAATCTGTCATTATAGTTATCTTTCAAAATATAACCACGATTAACTGCTTGTTTTAAAATAGCAGCCATATCAGACTTTTTCTTGACATCAATGGTGTATGAAGGAGCGATACCCCAACCTGAACCTGTCTGCCCTTGAATTGCCAACTGACGACCGTCTGTTAAAGTCACAAATTGCACAAATTCCCAACCCCATGTTGTTTTAAATGTTAAAGCAATGTTATTCATGTTATCACCTATTTTCTTTCTATTCCTAATTAAACCTACTCACCATAAGGCATTAGCTTATCAAACTCACGTAGCTCATCATAATACTTAGAACCACTTACCTCTTGATAACCACAGTTTACTAAATCCTTCACTACCCACTTTAAATCAACTTTGCGCTTCACCTCTACCTCAGATAAAGCTGAAATTGGACAACCCATACCGTAAGTAGAACCTGTAATTACCAATTTACGACCATCTGGAAGAACTACTGCTTGAACATAGTCTTTACCATAACCTTGTGCATTAAATAATAAACGAATACCTCTTGTTGAAACTACTTTGTTTTCCATGAAAATTACCTACTTTCTATAGTCTAAGCTAACCAAATACGAATACTATTTTTAAAAGTGCTCAAATAGTGCTTTAAATATGACTCAGACGGAATAAACTTAATCATTTGAATAAGAAATTCAACGATACCATCGCTATTTTCCAAAACAAATGTTCCAGTTGAACCCAACCCATCTTTATCCATATAATCAATAGTAACATAATCTAAACCGTTCAAAGTCCTAAAACTAAAACCTAAGTTAAACAATAGAGACCTATCACTGTCTACTAAATCTAGTGAAATATAGTGATTCTCAGTATGTTTATACCTAACGTATGTACGACTAGTTAAAGGTGCAAGCCCTATCGCAGATGCAAAATCTGTTTCTCTTTTTGATAATTCATAATGATACCAAAAAATAAACTGTCTCAGCTCTTGAAATAATTCTTCTTTTACTTTGCTTTTGAAAACCATAAAATCAACCTCTTCTCCCTCACCCTAAATCTTTACCCAACAGAAACGCTACAACATATTCTCGCTTACGAATATTAGAAACTAATTCTAAAAGATACCCTCTCAAGTTCTTATCATCTAGTCGAAGAGGAATTAATAGCTCCCTACTTCTCTCATTATTCACAATATTGAACCCTCTAAAAACTTTAGAAGAACACTGAACTTGACTTCTACCTGAACCCACTAACTCAAACTGAAATACGTGTAAATCCGTACCATCTAACCCTAGTAATTCAAGTTGAATGAACCCCACATTTGTGAATAAACGCAGAACTAACTCCTCGTAATTTTTGTCTTTAATACCTGTAAAATAGGTTCCTGATGGATAAGTTATTTGGTCTTTCAAGTAAGCAAGCATAGACTCTAACTTATCTACTAAAAGTAAATCTAATTCAGAGCGAGTTAAACCACTATAATCTTTCTTCAAACTAACACCTCACCAACCACTAAGATAAACATAACCACATAAATTCCCTTTTAGAGCATGTAGAAAAGCGCTCACTCTACTTGTAGTCTTAATGCCTAAAACCAAATTGTATAAACTTTGTTCAACCTCAGACAATGGAACATCCTCTTTTACGTGTTTTAGATTAGAATCTACATAGTACAAATGTACCCAAGGAATACTCTCTCGTTCGTACACTTGTAAACTAAAAGGTTGCAAAGGCTCTCTATTAGGTTTAATCAAATCAAAATCAAGTCGATTATTAGACTGGTCTGCTCGATAACTTAAGTAAATCGCCTTAGAACCATAAGCTATGCGTTGAACCTCTCTAATAAGACCCTCATTCGCCATAGACTTACAAACTTCCACTAATTCTTCTAACAACGCTTGTTTATCTGTATTCTTAAAATATTTTGTCATACCGACACCTCACTTTAATTATTAGACTCTATAATACATTCTAAACCTACTAAGAGAGCTAAAACTTGGTCTTTCTTCCTAATTTTGGGAAGTAATTGTTTTAAAAAGAAAGTAGGATTAGACTCAAATTGATCTAAGTCACAACGCATACTATAAGACTTAGCAAACCAAATAGATCCTGTTTCTTTAAAGGGTCTACTTGCTAAGTCTAAGACTGGTCGAATAGTGCCAAATTTATCCATTTTGATGTTGTGATAGTCAACACCTTTTGTATCTTGTAAAGTAAACGCCACTGTACCCACTGAACATCCTATCCAAATAAGATACTCCCCACCGTTGGGTGAAGAGATACCCGTAGGGTATTTTCCCATAGGGTAAGAAGACTGACCGTATAAATATTTTAGAAAGTGAAACATTCTCTCTACAAGTCGAGATTCTAAGTCTTCTCTTTTAAGACTGTTGTATTTACTCATTTTATTAACCCTCAATCACATCAAAACCAAGACCTGATAACTGAACACCTAAGTTTAAGTACTCAACTTGCTTAATGGTTGCTACATTCTCAACTAAGTCAGTTAAAATCTGTTTAAAAATATACCCGTCTAATAAACTAGGTAAGTAAGCTTGTGCTGATACCCCATTTCGTTTGCCTGTCTTTTGGTTACGAGCAACACTCTTAAAGGAGACTCTACCTAATTCTCTGTCATAGTAAATCTCAATTTCATGTACTAAATCAGTGTCTATGTTAGTTTCAAAGGTATTTTTCAACAATCTTATTTGAAAAACATACCCACTCAGTAAAATAGAGCACTTATACCTAGGAGACACTTGGTTAACTGACTTCACAGATAAACGGTTTTCACCAAAGTTTATAACTTCTTCGAACCCTTGTCTTAAGTAGTTCCATAATTCTATTGTCTGTTTATTCACTACTTTTACCATTGTTTACACCTCTAACCTATACATAATCTTCTAAAGCACTCAAGAAACAAGCTACTTGGAAATCAGTAGAAATCGACTCTACCAAAATCTCAAACCCACGTGTAAATTGTGGAGTACCTTTTGCAGCATATTGTACAATATGCTCTAAAGTTTTAAGTGGTAAAGAACTGAAAGACCCATAAGTATCCCCTGAGAAGAAAACATCTAATTCTTTCGATACCGAAATATGCAATTCATGGACTCTCTTACCCGACTTCTTGTTCTCTAAAGATAGATAAATCAAGTCTTTTGCAAGTTCTACATAAACTAAGTACTTAGCAGAAACTTCAATTGTTTCACCATTTACATCATCTGCTAAACCAATTACCTTGTCAAAGGTTTTCTCCAAGGCTTGTTGGAGTTGTTGTCTTTTGTTTTTCATTTTACGCACCTTTAACCTAAATTAGCTAAACCTTTTAAGAAGCACTCTACTTGAAAATCTGTAGGAACAGTCTGAGCTAACCGTTTGAAGTTTGCATCAAAATCACTAGAGCCTTTTTCAGAGGTAAAAGCATGAAACTCAGACACATTGCTTGCATATTCAGATTTACCACTATAGAAGTAACCTTCAAATAAAATATCGTCTGAGGTATAATCTTCATCATCGTCAGTAAATGTCTCAATAGTCAACGCATGTACTTTATACCCCGATTTAGTATTCGTTAACGCTACAAAAACTACTTTGTCCGTAATCTGTACAACTACAGAATAAGTAGCTGAAACCTCAATCGAACCTACAATCGAAGTACCTACAACATCGTTATAAGTATAAAATAATTCCTTTAATTTATTTTGGAGTTGTTCTCTTTTACTCATGTGAACCACCTATTTCACTCTCTAATGCCAATTTAATTTGTTTCGCAATACGTGATACCACAGGTACCGCAACACTATTCCCTGCTTGTTTATATAAGTGGCTATTTGCCATTTTCTCTGGGAACTTATACGAACAAGGGAAACCTTGAGTGTTGAAACACTCTCTTGGTGTCATTTTCCGAATCTCACCACCAAATGTACGAATAATAGGTACAATGTTACCACCCATACCCATCCCTGCCATCAAAGTAGGTACTACTCCACTCTTATTTTCACGAACATACTGACCTCTTCTGTACTCATAAATTGAATTACTAGAAGTAATCTCAGAGTCTAATAAAGGATAGTAGTGTTTATCTTCACGGTAATAAAAGACCTCATCTACTGGACTTTCAAAGTCAATGACATCATGAATCCTAACTGTTAAAGGTATTTCTTCTGGGAAGACAAATCGATCTGAGACTTCTTTATCTTTGAAACAAACTATATAAATACGTTCTCTACCTTGAGGGATATTACCATACTTAGCTGCGTTTAAAACTTTATAATGAACATAGTAACCTAAGTCCTCCAAAGTCTGCAAAATCACTTTAAATGTATTTCCTTTATCGTGACTAACTAAGTTCTTTACATTTTCTAAGAAAATTACTTTAGGTTGTTTTTCCTCAATAATACGAGCTAATTCAAAGAACAAATTTCCTCTACCTTTTTCATCGTGGAAACCTTGTTGATACCCCGTAATAGAAAATGCTTGGCAAGGAAAACCACCCATAATCACATCCACAGTGGGAATATCAGATGCAGAAACTTCTCTAATGTCTCTACTGTCCAACTCCACCTTAGGAAAGTTCAAAGCAAAAGTCTCTCTTGCTTTTCCATCAAACTCATTTGCGTAAACTGTGCGGAAACCTTGCTCTTCAAAACCTAAATCGATACCACCTACTCCTGCAAAGAAGGAAGCACACGTTAATTCTAAACTGCTCAAAATTTACTCCTAATCTAATCTCATGTGTAAGCCAATAAAATCTTCAAACCTTTAATAGAAGCATCTACAAAAGTTACAGTTGGTATATTCTCAATATACTTGCGAATAATGGATACCGAAAGGTTATCGTATCTTGTATAAGGGATACCGCTAGAAATCTCTGTTTTAGGGTAACTATAACTTGTAACGTACCAACCATTCAACCGTTCTACTTTGTAATCGTAAGCATTGAATGAAATGCTATGTGACTTTTGCCCTTTACGAACTTCAATCTCTAAGTAAGTCCAAGGTGTATCTCGAACCTCAAAATAAGTATTGTCTGACACCTTGAACATACCGTAATATTTAGCACCTGTACTATGTAGTTCGTGTAAACGATACAGTAGTTCTGCTAGTAAATCTAATTTATCTTCTATTGTCAAATTCAAACAAGTACCTACTCTCTAGTTTAAAACTATATTTTGAAACCATACAAACCCTTAATCTTCCCACTCAAGGAACGTATTGGTTTGAACAATTAAACACAAAGTCGTATACAAATTTACAAAACGCTCTTTAGACGAAATAGACTTAATAATAGCACTCAACTCAGAATCATTTACTTGCAGAGAGTTTTTACCCACATATACCGTAAACAACGAACCCACCATTGGAGCATTGTTGTAGTATGACCAACCACTCAACGTGTACCCATCGCCTAACTCTTCTACTTTGAAATAATAAGCTGGAGCACCTTTACAATACACTGTTACATAAAGCTCATTGGGATACTGAGTGTATGAGTAAGTATACTTCCTATTATTCAATGAAAGTTCGCTATCTTGATGAGGAACCAATTTAGGTAACTCTTCTAGCAAACTATTAACTACCGCTCTAAATCTATTTACCTCTTTGTCGGTTAAATTCATCTATCTACCGCTCCTTGTAATTCTTTTAAAGTACGTAACAATACACGTGCTTGCTCATCTGAGCTAATAAACTCAATTAAATCTTCAAACTTACTCAAGTTCTTAGTCTTAAATTCTTCATAATCTAACTTAAATCGAACTTCTTGGTGTTCACCATCTTTAGTATGCCCTTTACGAATACTTCGACAATAAACATAACCATCTTCAAGGATAAAGTTTAAAACGTGTTCTCTACCTACATTGTAAGTATACAAAGCAAGTTCAATCTCAGAACCATCTCTTAAGAAACGAAATTCATAAATAAGCGAGGTGTCAAAAACTACCCCATAATCATAAGGATATCTCTCCCACTCTTTACGTAGAAAATTCACTAAATAATCACTAAAAGCTCTTCTATTCTTTGTTAAAGTCATTATCGTACCTCCAAAAAAAAAATCATGAATAAACACAAACTGTTTAAGTAAACCGTTATAAAAAGCATCCAAAATCTCAGATTTCGAAATAACACCTAGTAAAACCATAATATCAGAAGTGTAAACCTCAGTAACATCAATTTTCTTAGCTAAATCACTTTGAGGTTTCCCTCTGTAGCAAGGAACAGTTCCTTAATTTCTTTATAAAATTAAAGTTCCCAACTAAAGTTGTTTCTCACCTTACTCTTGCGCAGTACACTGCGCAAGAGTCGGAGTTGAGGCGACTGCGACTACCCTCTATACAATCCAAGACTTATATAGTCTTATCATGTTTTACTTTTAATTCTAAGCAAAATTGACTAATTTAGGATTTACCATAAACTCAACTAAACTTTGATGTAATCCATCCACATATAAACCTGCTTTAGTCAAATACTTACGACCAATATTTAAAGAACCGTTAACATCAGCGTTTATAAGGATACCCTTTGAGGTTTTAAACAAACCTCTTTTAACACGTTTTCCTTTATACTTATCGTGATGTTCTATAGATTCTTTATCTAAAAAGCTACATTTACTGGTATGAGACTCTTCAGTTAAGATAAACTTAATACTTTTAAGTTGGCACTTATATTGTAGTTGAGCAATCAGTTGTGTAAACGGAATTTGAACGAAGTTTTGATTTGTTACTTTACCTAAGTTAATGTCTTGTTTCTGCCCAATATTGTGTCCGAAAATGACGGTATCAATATTGTACGAATCTAAATGATTCACTAACTGAGTAGTTATCTTATGTAACATATATGTTATTCGTCTTGCTCGTTTACTATAAACAGACTGCAAAAGAGGCGATGTATATAAACCTTGTACACTCAATTTACTTTTCAATTTAGCTATTTCTTTATTAGCTAATTGATTTATTGCTTTTAAAGGTCTTCCGTTGACTAAGATGGGGTTAAAACAATTACTTGTAACTGTCATTAAATTATCTAAACCCGGATCGATAAAAGCTACTCTTTTAGGTAACTCAGAGCGCAAAGGTTTACTTACAACCTTATATAAAATTTCAATCACATAGTGGTTCCCTTTAGGTACAATACGAGCGCCTTGTATAACTTCTTTAGATACATTTGTCTTAATAGTAATTGAAGTTTTAGAAAGTTTTACATAACCTTCAACCGTCAAACTCAAAGCGTCTTTAGGATACGGAACTGTGCACCTACCCTCAGTTTTATCTAAATACTTAGGTAGTTTAACTTTTGAAGAGTAACTTTCTGTGTTTTTCTTCTTAACTAAAGCAAAGTAAGACTTAAAGTTCCTATCTACTAGCATTTGTACTTGTTTAGACACTTTAGCTGGTAAAGCTCTGTAATCTGGTTGATTCGTATGTGTAAACTCTCTATCTACTGCGTAATAGTTTTGAAAATCAGACTCGAATAAGCTTTGTCTTTGATAATACAAAGTCGAATTATATAAGTTCTTAGCTAGAAAAGACAAATTATCACATTCTGAAAATAAAGGACTATTTGGTTTTACGATATGACGCTCACATAAAATCAAAACATTACTCACTTTGAATCCCCTTCTTAATCTTGTGTTTTAAACCATACACCTTATCTAATGCCTGTAAGCAAAAATCTAACTTTTCTGGTTTTGAAACTCAAATACCCATATATCTTAACCTCACTTATTTATTCAAACAACCCAACAATAAAAGCATATACGTTAGGTAAAGCATCGTACAAAGTATCTAATACTGAGTCAGAAAGAAACTCTTTATCTAACAACCTTAAAGGACAAACATATTCTACTTCAGTAACCATAGTTCCTGCTCTATCCTCAACATTAGGTTTCCCTCTAAAGTAAGGTGTACTATACCCAAGATATACCGGTCTCACTGCTGATGCTTCTACTGCAAACCACAATCTATGCGCCACTAAACCTGATCGAGCATTTACAACCTCAATCGTAATAGCAAAGTAATCACTATTCAACTCTCTTGCATCATCCACTATAACTGACACATCGTGTTTAGAGTTCACACTTGTATAAGCCTTTAAAGACTTACCACTTAAATTAGAGTTAGGAAGTAAATCTAAAAACTTTACAATCTCTGTAAGTACTCTAAGACAACCCACCTCTTTTTTATTACGTTCTAACCTATCACTCATTGTAAATCCTACCTCTTATTGTCTATAAATCACTAGCAATAACACCTTCAAATAAAGCATTTACATAAGGCGCTGTCATAATATCATCAATAACATACTCCAATTGTTCTGGGGTAACTAGATATAAGTTGTCCACATCAAGTTTATGAACCTCTCTACCATAACGATACATAATACCAACTATACGGAACTTAAACTCACATTTAGCTTTATCATACTCTCTACTAATAATCAACTGACGAGATATGACACCTGTCTTATTCTTTAATAAGTCTAAACAAATATATTGCTGATACTCATTTGCAAACATAGAGTAAGTAAATAACCACTCGTTATCTATAACCCAAAACTGTTCACTAGAACGAGTACTTATGCTATCCAAATGATACGACAAACCGACTAACTTATTTATTAACTGAGACTTTTTACTTTCTCTCATCAACGTAACTCCTTTTTATTAACTTAATTTTTAGAATAAATGAATAGAATCCAAAGCTTTGCTAAACGCAAGTACGTGTGACTTAGGTAATATAGATACAATCTCAACTAAATCATCTGGTATAACCTCTGCTCGATACACTTTAATTAATGAATTATCATAATCAAAGGAACCACCTTTTGTAAAAGGCATCGTTCCATAATCATAGTAATACTCACCACCCATACTCCACATAGATAAGCCAAAGGTTAAAAATCGTAAAGGTCTATTGGTTTTCTTAGACATTAAAGTAATTTTTAATGCATTTGAGGTAGTTGTTTTATCCAAAGAATAGATAACGTGTATGTCACTAGAAGCATCAAACCCAATCATACCCAAAACGTCAATTTCAGTGCCTAAACTAAAAGTTGAACCTAACTGCTGCAACTTATAAACCAAATCCTCAGAGTTAAAATCTAAAGTAGTCACAATTCTACCCCCATTACATAAATTTCATGTACTGTAAACCCTCTAGATACCCAGCAACTTGCTCATCTGTTAAAGAATCTACAACCTCTACAATACAAGAGCGATTAAAGTCTTTAGTGTAATTAATTGAAGTAGCATCTACTAAACCCTCAGTCTCAGCACTTGTACCATATTTAAAAGCCTTAAAGCTATACAATAAGTCACCAGACTCAACCATTTGCAAATCAATAATCAAACTGCAATGTTGTTTCCAACGCTTACGTGTAAACAAATGAAACGAAATGGACAAATTTGTATAATTATCAGTGATACCCCAACCGAAAGTTAAACGATCACTGACTACAACCATTGGTGGAACCTCTGGAAATACAGTTGACTGAATATGTAAACCTCTAATTATGTTCTCTAAAACATCAACTAACTGTTTTCTATCTTTATAAGACATACTAAACCTCACTTACTAAAATTGTACCTTACCTCTTACTTAAATCTAAAATCTGGAAGTTGTTTAACTTCGTTTAAAAGTTTAGGTAAACCTAAGTATAAAGTATTTAAAACTGCATCTGATCGGATACCCTCTGTAATCAGTATAGGTGCGAATAAAGTTGAAATATCGTTAGATATAGACCCAACCCTCTCCAACTCCTGAGGTTTCCCTCTAAAGTAAGGACTACTATACCCAAGATAAGCATCTGAGTTCTCTGCAGGTTCAATAGCTAACCAAATACGATGTTGAATGAAGTTAGACGAGTTACTTACGACATCAAGTCTAATTTGCCCTGAATTATAATTTACTGGAAGAGGTTCCACAAGTGTGACTTTTAAAGAATGTGTAGAACTTACATCCAATATAAGTTCATACTCCATTGAGCCTATATAGTTTCGTTTAAACTCAAAATTCTTGAGTTTCACAACATAAGGTGCTAATTTCTCTAAACTCTCAATACAAACTTCTTGTTTCTCTTGCTTTGTTACCATAGTTAAATCTCCTTACAAACGACCCAACGCATGATGTAACACCCACTGCTGAGTATCCGTTAAATGATCATATAAAAAGTGTTCTAACTCTTGATAAGGTAAATCAACATAGTTATCTAAAGTAGCGGAATGCTTAATAACCCCCTTTAGTAACATATCACATAACATACTATAAGAGTATAGATTCGATTCATTATTAAAGTCTTTACGAATAAATATATTTCTCACAACAAAACCGGTTTTTCGGCTCTGTAACTTAAAGACCATATAAGAATATGTATCTGTAGTCAATTTTGAAAACCCTACAGACCAATAGGAGTTTATAGGAAACCAAATATCTTCTGATGTATCTTCTACAAAATCAAATTTCAAAGCCAAGGCTTTTAAGTCATCTGCTAAAATCTCTTTAATTTCTTTTTTCACTATTTCTACCTCACATATCTTTCAAACTTGGATACAACTCGCACAGATACCGCAACAGCGACTTACCTAAGTAATCGTATTTCATAAACTCTAATAAACCTACTAAATTTTCAAGTCTTCCTTTTTGCGAAACTTCAAAGTGGTTGACTTCTGTAATCTCACCTTTTGAATCATAACGATCCGCTTCTACATACACAATATAAGGCTCTGTTGGATTCGTTAAAACATCTAAGTAATTTGTAACAATCAACTGGAAAACTAAGCGCTTGCTCCGATTATAAAAACGTAAGTGAAGATTTGGATTACGTCTTACAATATCGTTATAAATTGAACCTATAATTTTACCATCACTTGTCAAAGGCATTTTTGGTAAGTGCTTATTCATAACCTTACTACTTAGAAAATCTTGAATCAAAGTGTCAAGACCCAAACGAAGATGACAAAATTCTTTATCTGATAACATTTCTACACCTCTCTAACTTACAAGTACTAGGCACAGTAACAACCTTATTGTCTGTACAAACTATTGTAACATTCATATAAATATTCTAATAAAGACTCTAACCCATCATTTAATGCCTCTAATACTGATATTTCCATGTTACCACTTAACATAACATACTCTAATACATCAAAAGTAATCAAAGGAGTTGTGCTACTGCACAAAGAACCCTCTACTATATATCCACCTTTAGAGTGTCCAATACTATTAACGCGATAATAAGGCTCAGTGCGATTATGGTACCAATGCTTAGATAAATTTATTGTGTATACTGGTTTCTTTGTATACTTATGAATTAACTGTAATTGAAGTCCTGTTGTGCACAAATATTCCTCATGGAAACTGTTACACAATGTTAATTCTAATAAATATTTAGTGCCTACTTTAATTGTTTTAGGTGCTACTTGAAAATTAACATTTGCTGATAAAGGCTCCAACATAGCAGCAAAAGACATTAACGTATCTATTAAATAATTTTCTTCTTTTGTAAATTGTTCAGACATACTCTTAAATACCCCTTTATTTGTTGTAAGTCACTACTTTCAATCTCTATTTTAAGTAATTATAGTTTACCACAAAGTAGATTATATTGCAAGAATTTACCATAAGAAATTTTTAAAAAATATTTAATTCGTGACAAGTTATTTAAACACCTTAAATTCCTCTCTAATACCGTTTAATTTTATTTAGGTAATATTACACTCCACCAAATTAAAAACTCCATACAGAGCACGTAGGAGCCGTTAAACAACAAAAGAGAGCAAAAAGCTCTCTCTTTCTTTTTATAGTTCTGAACCTTCTAAATTAGATTTTACATCAGGAAGAGTTTGAGGATACCCGATAACCTCTCCTACTCTCAAATTTGCTACTGCTTCATGACCCTCTACTAAAGCATGAGTTTTCTGATATTGTTTAATCTTCTTAGCACTTGTATAAAAACTACCAAAATATAATTCTATATAGTCCAATAAAGAAACAAAAACAACTCTTAGACTTGCTGCATCTAACCCACTAGACTCAATCGCATTCATAAAAATGGACATCGACTGCTGATACCCTACTGGTAGCACTACACCTTCTTCTAAATTAGGTTGAACTAAACTAAATAGTACATCAACTAGTCGAACACCTACACCAGAACTCAAAGAAACCCTCTTCCACAGAAGTTTTGTAGGAACTAAACTGTCAAATACATCCAATAACTCATGTCGGTTGTATTGTACTTTCTTCTGTTGTAACTCTTCTACACTCATATTTCCTTGAGCTACTAGTTGTAAATCTTGTTTTAAACTCAAAATAAACACCTGTAAATACTTTCTAACTGTGATTTATCAATCGTCTAAACTGCTCCAAATGTTTTCAAATAACGCTTCTAAACAAGGAACTGCAATTGAATTTCCTGCTTGCTTATATAACTGCAAGTCTGATAACCCTACTTCTTTTACTTTCCTATAATCACCATACGAAAATCCCATAAACTTCCAATACTCTCCGGGTGTAAGGAACCTCATAGAGTAAAATCCACTTACTGGTTCTTGTTGTTCCTCAGTTGTCTCACTTAGTAAAGCAGCCAACTTAAATAACCCTACCATTTCCTGAGGTTTCTTTTCAGACAACCACAAAACATTTGGGTCTTTAGCTAGTTCCTCTCTTGATTCTCTAAGACCTCTTTCATACTCCACAAAAGGACGAGCTAAAGGGTCACTTGCAGTAGAAGGATACAAAGTAGGCGGAACTTCACAACCGATACCCTCAACAACTGTTTTAGGATATTTATAATCAGAAGCCAACATACAACTCACTTTACCAGTTGGATATAAACACTGTGTGCGCATTCCAATAGACTCTTTAATAGTTGAAGGGTCTACATCTTCAAAACCTTGTTCTTTCAACTTATCTAGCTTGTAGTCGATAGGAACATTGAAACGACCTAGGTAATGCACAATACCCTTATCTCTTATTTCATAAGTAAATCGGTCTATATTGTATTGCTTATGCCACTTCTTCTCATCCAAGTCACTACCCAATAAAGAAGACATAGTGGAGCCATCATCAAAACCACTAGGAAAACGATAAGGTTTATGTTTCCCTAAAATAGAAACTACAAAAACACGCTCTCTATTCTGAGGAAGTCCAAAGTCTTTAGCGTTCAGAACTCCGTAATAGTTCGTATATCCTAAACCTCTTAAAAATGAAAGCCAAGAGTGAAATCCACCTCTAAATTTTGTACTGTTCAAGGCTTTTACATTCTCCAATAACAAAACTTTAGGTTTCTTACCCTCAATAAGCCTTTGACACTCCCATAGAAGAGAAGATGACGTTCCTGATCCTTTCTCAAACCCACGTTGTTTCCCTGCAAAACTCAAGTCCGTACAGTTATGTACAATACAGTTTTGAACCGTAAATGAATGATTATCTTTTACACTAATATCATATACGTGAGCTTTGTAAGGAGTATAACGAGCTGCACCTACTGATACCCAAACATAATTGTCTTCAAAAAACATAGTGTTAGACTGAGGTTCTAACTCACTAAACTTAATAATGTAATGATTGTTCTCAGTCTCAGTTACTTTAAAGGGAACTCGATATACTTTTAGAACTACCTGACTTAAACTATAAAAAAGTTCTTTTCCTGTGACAAACAGAGTTGAAGTGAACTCAAATGTTTGTCCTGAAACGCTCTGAAAACCCCCTAGAAGCGCTCGAAGTAATGGAAGAGGTAAATCTACCCACTGAGCTTGAAAACGTAATTTACGGTGTTTTAAACCGCTCTCACGTAGATAATTAACAAGAGCGCAGTCTCTGATACGAAACTCAACTTGCGATGTACTTAAATCTCTATAAGAAGTATCAAATAAATCAACAGTTAGAAGACTTAACAAACATAAATGTTTATTGTCTACTTGGAGAACAACTTCCTCACCCCTCAGCGTAAATGGAAAAGCTAAGAGAACACCCATTAATTTCCAAAAATTCAACTCTTGGAATTTCAATACTAACGAAGGATACCCTTGTGGTAACTTAGATTCTGTATTTATTGGGAATCCTAAGTAGTCATAAGTTTTAAGGTCTTTTGCTTCTTTCCATTGAGCTGCGCTCAAACCCTCTTTTGTCTTGCTACGAACATAAAAAGGATGATTTTCCGTAGTGGAAATCTCCTGAGTTAACTCAGAAGTCACTGAAAACAAAGACTTCAACCCTTGATTGTAATGAGCAGTAACCTCTTTGTACTCTCCTGTATGCGTTAAAACAAAATCACCTACAGAAATATTCTTAATCGGAACATACCCCTTTTCCTTTACAAACACTAAAGAGTCACCTGTAAAGCAAGGGAAAGAATATGTGAATAAGTCAAAGTTCGGTAAATCCTCTGCTTGTAGTTTTGAAATATCTCCAAAATTAGGCGTTTCTCCATGAATTGCTTCATAAGCTTGATGAGCAAATTTATCAATCTCAGAAACCCCTACAACCTCATAATCAACCCCTAGGTTTCGTAAAGCCATGTGTTGACTTCCTACTCCCGCAAAGGCTTCAAATACTTTCAAATGTACCATAAATTAATAAAGCTCCAAACTAAATATTCCTCGAATATTATCAAACTTACCACCAACCTTAGGATGCACCGCAGTTACAAATGTATTTGGTGCTAAACCATCTGTTGGAAATCCTAAATCTTTTAACTTCACGTACTCACGATGCTGCACTCTCTCAACAATCGTAAAATCAAAACCTACTTCATCACCCTCTAAATGTGTAAACACTAACGTGTACTTCAATATCTACACCTCACTTAAATATGAATTTGAAACTTCAAAGCTTGAACAGTTAACAAAGCTAAATCCATAGGTGGAATAACATAATCAGCACCATACTCCATAGGCTCTAACATACGATAAGGTTTTCTACGATGTTGAGGATTACTCATAAACAAGAAAGCACCATTTAAATTCATAGCTCTGTATCTATCTTTAAATTGCTCACCTTCATCATCAGTTAAGCCATGTTTTTGCAGAGCAGAAACCATAGCATCAACTTTTTCAGTAGGTTCTTCAATTTTTACAAACCAATCACTTGCTTGAAAAGTCTCTGATAAACCCTCGGTCGAAAAAGGTACAGTTGCTAAAGTAGGTGCGTTATACCTATCTAATTGACGTTGATATGGCAATACAGAATAACGTTTTCCAGTTGGTTTATACTCATAATAGACCTCACAAGGTTCATATTTAAACTCTTTAAAACCTTCAGTCTCAGATACATTTTGCAACAAATCTACTAAACGTTTAGGTTTTCTAAAAAACCCTTGCATACAAGGAATAGTATCTGAACTATCACCTCGAATAATCTTAGTCGCTAATAAGGTATTATAATCTGCAAAACCACCTAATTTCTTAACCGAGGTTTTACGCTCCAAGATACGCTTATAACTACGTGGAGTAATCTGCTCATAGTTGTTTAGTTCGGGATACCCGTCCTCTGCAAAGGTTTGTGTGGCAGGGTACATATAAACTGAAACTTGCTCATCTACCAAAGGAACCATATCCAAATCCCCAGTTAACACACAAATAGGATTGTTAGGGTATTGAATTTTAGCAACTCTTACTGCCTCTGCAATCAAATCATCAGCTTCATAGTTATCTTTCTTCAAGACACATACACCAATGCTTTTTAACAAGTTTAAACACAACTCTGCAGAACTCCACCAATCTGGTGCCAATTTAGGACGACCTGACTTATAAGTTCCACCTTTTCCCTCACGTTTTAACAAGTCCTTAATGTACTCTTTACGAGACCAAATCTTAGAGTCAGCACAGATAACCATTGGATTGTACCCTGCACCTGACAAGCGATTTGCAAAGAACTTCAACATAGCAGATAAAACCGTAGTATCAACTACTACGTTCTCAATATAAACAGAACCCATAGAATCTACACGTTCTACTGCTACATCCGCAGTTAAGGTAACTCCTTTAGCGCGCATACCTTGGAAGTACTTATGGATTAAATGGTTAAAGTCCACTACCGTAAGTCAAAAGTGCGAAAAATCAGAAATCGAATAACACGACTGACATTCCCATATTGAGCCGAAGTTTGCTTACACTACTTTTCGTTTGATATACTCATACTTTTCAGGGCGTATGTATTTAAGTGGTTCGGCTTCACGGCTGACCTACCACTAAAACTATTTTCCTTTAGTTTTCAAAGGTAATAAAACAAAGTAAAGTTTAAGCTAGAACATAGTTGTCAGTTTGTGCAAGGTTTATAGCAGCATTGAGGTCTCTATCTATCTTTTCTTGGCAGTTGTTACAACGATACACTCTTTGTTTGAGTTTTAAGTCCTTTTTGTAACTACCGCAGTAGGAACAAGTCTTACTAGAAGGATAGAACCTATCTACCAAGCGAACTGCTATATGTCGCTCTTTTGCCTTTCTAATAAGGTGTTCTCTGATAGTGTAAAAAGAACAATTTGCAATATCTTTTGCAAGATGCTTGTTTTTCATCATTCCTTTTATATTCAAATCCTCTACTGCAATAAAATCTGGTTGCGTTTTAACCAACTCTGAGACAAATTTACGAATATGGTTGATACGGATATTCCTTATTGAACGGTGTATCAACTTAATTTGTCTTTCTAGCTTAATAATGTTCTTTGTTTTATTATGTTTGTTACATTTGTTAATTAGGTACTTTCGAGAAACTTTACGTTGTAATCGTTTTAAGCGTTTTTCTAATATGCGAACTCTTCTAAAAGTCTTGATATTTGGAATAGTTGTACCATCAGAAACAGTTGCGAGAGGTTTGATACCCAAATCGATTCCGACACCATCTGTATATTCTGGTAAATCAGTTACTTGAACTTCAATATCTTCAACATAAGACAAGTACCAATATTTCCCATCAAAAGAAACGTTAGCAACTTGTTTCTTACAAGATAAATCGAAATCTCCTCTAAACGAACCAAACTTCATGTCTCCAAGAGTCGGTATTTGAAGTTTTCCATTATCTTTTAGATAAATACGACTTAAGCGTGTCTTATTGGGAAACGTATCACACCGTACATTAAAGTTCGGTTGAACTTTATTACTATCTCTAAAGTTCAACTTTCCTTTATTTTGTCTACGAATCTTTACCAATTCTCTAGCAAGAAAGTTATAAATGAAAGTCTGATTAGGTTTATAATACCAAGACCAAGTTTCGTTATCTTCCTCATAGTTCTTAGCGACAACAACTTTAGCAAGATTGAGATAGTTCATCTGACTAAGACGATACGCTTCCCTATCGTAGAATTTTGAATAATAAGTTTTATTCCCATTTCTACTCAAAATTTCATCAAACTCACCTTTATTGTTACGTTTATCAATATCAACTAAAAGGTTCCAATAGTTACGAAAAACTTTACTATACCACCACATTAAACGCTCTTGCTCTTTTGTTGGTTTTAGTCTAAGCTTCTGACTTCTCATCATGTGCTAACTTCTCCAAAACAGCTTTGTTAATGTACGCTGACAGACTCATATCCAGTTTATCCGCCATAGCTTGCGCTCTTTCTTTATCTTTTGGATAAATTTTAAAAGCAGTATGCACTTTAACACCCTTTTTAGATTTAGGTCTTCCTGTCATATAAGGTTTCTCCTTAAACATTTGATAAACTTATTGTATCATATTGTGGAATTTAATGCAACAACTTTTTATCGTGTTATTCAATTTTCAATGTGCTTTTCGTACTTTTGACTGTTTCCATTAAGGCGCAACCCCTAACAGCTAGGTCAATTCCTAGACACTTCCATTACAGAACGTGCGCAGACTATATGTCAATCTGAACTACTCTAACACAACTTTTATGAGCAGTTAGACCAAATATTTTTCTTCCACCATTTGCTTGCGGCTTTACTCACTGATACACTATCAGCTTAGTGTTAATTCACTCCTCCATCAGAGGATAGTCGTTAGAGGTTGTCCATATCTCAATATTTCGAGACTTAGGATATTCCTACCGAAACTTACCCTTGTTCGCGTTGACTTAGCACTAACGTTTTCTAGCAGTCACTATTTTTATTTACTAGACACTAATTAGCTTTTGTTTCAGCTTTACAATCGTTCACTCTTGTGTTAGCTACTAGACTGTATCAACATCCTGTTTCTTCTTTCTGCTTTCGCTACCCTCACACTTGGATTTTCATCCTACGTTGTGGCAAACAGGCTTTAAGGTATTTCCTCGGTTTAACTTTTGTAATGATACACACCTCTTGCAAGATGTGCAGGGCTTTCTATTTGTCGTTGTTACATAAAACATAGAAAATACTGAATAATTTCATAAAGTTTCTATGTTTGTGTAAACTGCTAGTTTACCCATACGATTTTTGATTTATCTAAATCTAAATTTTGCATTTACTAATAAATATAAACCTTTCTCTTGTCGTTCAATAGTGAACATTATACCACAAAAAACGAGATTTTGCAAGCTAGATACCACTGATTAAAGGTTAAAGAAAACTACGAACTGAAGTCGTAGTTTATATTTTAAATTAGTCAGACCAACGTACAGAACGTACATAAGGCTCCGTATCTTGTAACGAAGTAAGAGTTAAATGATTTAAAGTTGCTCTCAAATCACTATTAGGTAAACACTTGTAAGAACCCTTAGTTAAACTTAGTAGAATCGAAGCATTCTCCTCAATAAGTGTCCGCTCAGTTTCTTCTAATGTTACCCCAAAAGGTCGATTACCAAACTCAGGTGAGGTATAGAATCTAAGTGGCTCATTTTCAAATAAAGGTTGGCGAACATCACCTAAATGGATACAACCTAGATAGTAAACTCCAATATCCCCTAGCTTTGTACCATCCGAATAAATAATTAACTCAAAATCTTGAGGTTGTGCTTCTGGACTAATGACTTCTTCAAAAGAACTTACGCGTTTAGTCAATTTAATCACAGTGTTAACCAAAGACACAAAAGCGTCTTTCTTATACTTGTAATAAGGTTTTGTAATGTAGGTCATAGTTATTCTCTTTCTAATTAACGCTTAATCTTGTTCTTACGCATAAACTTATCAATAGCATGAGGAACTTCCAAAACAAGGTCTGTAGGACTAAAATAAACCTCAATCAAAGCTTCGATAGGGTCTTCTAAAGCATCACAATCTTCCTTAGACCAGTACACATAACTTGTGTAAGTAAACCCTTCTTCGGGATGACCATTTTCTGCTTGGTTGAAAGGTGTACTTTCAATCCAAAAACCTTTGTACTCAAACTCAATCAATGTAAAAACCTCTCTAACGTTTAATCTTATTCTTACGCACAAACTTGTCAATAGCTTTAATTGTTTCCGAGTGAAATTCTTCTACGCTATCGTAGGAAATAATCAAACCCTCAATAGGGTCTTCGTGGTTCTCACGACTCTCTCCATCCCAGTAAACATAACTTGTAAATGTGACTCCAAGTTCGGGATACCCATTCTCTTTTTGGTCTATAATATCGCACTCAATCCAAAAGCCTTTATAGTAAAAATTTAACATAAACATAGTTAACCTCACTTATATAATCGTTTTGTAGGAATGTAATAATCACCCCACAAACCAAGAGAAATAATGCAAGACTCCAAGTCTTTCAAGAATGGTAGTTGTTGTCCTTTCGGAATCAAAGTAGCTAGATGAACGCCCTCTTTAAAATCATTAACGTAAACTTCAAATTTCGTTAAATACTTACAAGCATCTGAAAGGGCGAAAACACAAATTGTTTGATAATCCTCATCATTTGGTTGAACCTCAAAAGTATAAACACCCCACTCACCAAGCATAACCTCAAAGGTCAAACCTGTTGTTGAGAGTGACAACTCCGATGAACTTGTACCTTTTACAGTAGCCACAGTATCTAACTTAGAATTACGCAACAAATTTCCATACATACGAACTAAGCGATTAAATGAATAAGTTAGCTCCATCTCAATATCTTCAATATCTCTCATCTGCAACTGTTTTAAGTACTCTTGTTCTTTAAAAACCAAGACTGCATTCGATAAATAAGACTTAAAAGTGTCATCCCAAATCTTATCATTTTCAAATAAACCAAGACAGTTTTCTAACAAAAAGTCAATGTAATCCTTATGAAGACAAGAAACTAGTTTACTGTAATCCTCAATAGTTAATAACTCTAAAACCACAGTATCTTTAAAGTCTGGTCTACGATACCGATAAGGAGTAACTATTACTTGCACACACCCCTCATCTGAATACGTAAAAGTCAATGTAAAGTAATTAGTTCCTGTATCCCTTACAGCCACTAGATAAAAACCTTTCTTATCCGCAGATGCATCACAAAATTCTAAATAAAATTCTGAAGGGTTTGTAGAACCTAATTCTAACTAAGTTCTAACCATAGCAGATAACAAGAAAGTTATTTGTTGTTCTTTTTCGAGTCGTTCCCAATTTTCCATGTGTTAAATCTCATTTCAATTTTATTAATTTTTTTTTCTTTATTATATCAAATTTAGTAAGTTTTGTCAAATAAAAGCAAGAAACTCAATAGAAATTAAGATTATCCGTTAAAAAGAAAAGGAGCAAAGCTCCTCAATTTAATAGAAATAACAATAAACATCTTCTAACACATTGGTTTTAGTTAGAAAATAAATATAATTCAAATTGAAATACTCTAAAATCTTCTTAAGCTCCGAAGCATGGTCATCGACTTCGTGTAACAAATAAGTTTGTTCTTTAGAATAAGTCTTATTCGGAGTTACATAGTAGTCCTGAGAAACTAAGAACGACATAAATCTTTCAAATAAATCTACAAGGTATTCAACATCAGTAGACTTATCAAATACTTTTCCACATTCTAAAAGATACCCTAAAGTGTTTGAACTAAGGTTGAAATGTTTAGAGTTATAATTTGAACCTAACTCCATAACCACAGTAGAATGACCGTTAGTAGGTGGGGTTAAAAACTGTACCTTTATAAAACCATTAGGTAGGCAATCTAAATCATCCCCAAAAATAGGGTTTACCAAAGCTTCATTGTACTCAATCTGATACAGATTTCTAACACTCTCAATAAAGAGAGTAGCATCTACAATCAATCTTTCAACTTCCGTTTTCTTACGAAGAAGTTTATATTGCACCCCTGTTAAATGTAATTTACGAGGAACTACACCACCGTAATTATAAACAACCGCAAGAACTTCACTTACATATCGCACCATATCGTATTGATGTGCTCTGTTGAAATTATTTGAAATAAAAGAATGTAGAGAATTATAGTCGAGTACAGAATCTCTATCTAATATCCAAGTAGCTGCAACTTTATTTCTTAAATAATAATTAAAAACTAAAGCAAAGGTGTCAGATACACTAGCACCAAATGGAGATAAATAATCAAAATGAAGTGAAAATAACCTAGCATTATCTCGAATAAAAGGTTTCCCACTATCTCTATGGAAAATAAGGTCTAAGTAGGGTGCTGAATACCCCTCTCTTTCTTGTGTATACCCTTTGGTGAACTCCCACTTATGAGGTAAAGGTGGTACACCCTTTTCCTTAATAACTTCAATCAAAGTAATTAAAGCCAAAGTTGCTTGATCTGTAATCGGTAAATCACTAAATTGAGCTTCTCTCATCTTTTAACCCCTCTATTCTTTCAAATCCAATAAGGTAGTTGCAACGCCTAAATAGTAAGAGTACTCACTAAACAACCCATGTTGAGTAAAACCATCAGATAACCCATTGACAATAACCTCAACAGTTTGCTCTGGAAAATTGTTAGCTAACTTCAAATAATCTTCAAAAGTAGCGTTTGGTTTGTTCAATTCAAGTGTATCACGTGCAACCCCACGGTAATAGTTCTCTACAGAAATAAAACAATACCCTTGAGGATTGTACTGCATATAAATACTCGTATGAGCATACCCTTTACCTTTTCGCCAAACATAAAAATTCAAATTATGAGGATTGATATGGAGACTGTACTTGTCAGAGTCATAAATACCATTAGGGTTAGACTGCCAGTGCTCCAACCAACTATTATAAACTTTCTCAGTTGCCATCAAGGATAGAGCTAACTGAGTTCTAATATCTAAGTCTTTAAACATTAACACCACACCTCTTTCTATTTCTTAAATCATCAAATCTAATAAAAGGATTTAACGTTTCAATTCGTACAAACTATAAGCCACACCTAAAAATTGCGAGAACTCTGATGAGCACCCAAGTTGCTCAAAACAAGAGTACACCGCATTAATAGTCTTGGGAAGTAAGTCTTCTTGGAAATTTTTAACAAAAGCTAAATAAGTATTAACATCACCCTTGCAAATCGTAGTTTCAAACAAACTTAGGGTTGTACCTCTACGATAATATTCCATAGAAATATATAAATCAGTATCATGTGCAAATTTAGAAGTTACTAGGAAATTACTGTAAAGCAAGTCACTATTTCTACGACAAATATCAAGATTAAAGGATTGACTATCTAATCGAAGTTGTACATTGGAATGACTAACTTTCAAAGGTTCGTTCAAATCACCATAATAGTAAAGAGTTTTATAAAGAGCAGCAGAAGCCATTAAAATTAAAGCAAATTGCTCTTTTGGACTTAACGAATCATAACCACTCATAGGATACCCCTCTTTCTTTTACTTAACATAACCAAGTGAAGTATAAGCAGACCACAAACCCAACTTCGTAATCAAAGTCTCAAATTCACTAACGAAATCAAGCATATCTTCTCTTGAAAGTAGACCTGATAAACGGTCTGCATCTTCATAAAACATACCCAAGTCCGTAAAACTGCCTAAAGAACCGTTGTCATTCGTTAAACTATAACTATATTGGTCTTTTTTGCCTACTGCTTTAGACATATTAAAAGTGTAACATTGATTACTACTAGTTATAACTTGATAACATAAACCACTAGCAGTAATATCTAAACTACCTTTTGAAGTCTCTAAGGAGTAGGAATTACTAGTTAACATTCTATATCGTTCTAAGGCTTTATAAAAGTCAGAGATACGAAGAAATGTAGTTCTTAACTCTTTTCTTGCATCCACTTTTGTTGCGTGTTGGCGTTTTGCTACTTGTTTAGCAGTTGGAAGACTCTGAACACCAACAGATAAGAAGTGATTAAATGTGTGAGACCACGTATTATCCTCACTAAAAATACGCAAGATATTATTTACAAATGGAGCCAAATAATCAGACGGTAAATTCGAAGCTAACTTTTCAAAATCACTATGTGCAGTAAAGACACCCTTTGTAACTTCATTAAACTGAGGGTTATTTCTAACATACGGGGTGACTGCAAAAGCCAATTTGTTATCTTTATTGAACGTGAAACTAAAGGTGTACCACGTCAAGTAATTTTGTCTGAGAACATTTACGAAGCAACCTTGATTATCAATGTTCAAAATCATTGTATCCGTATTAAATTCAGCAGTAGCTGGTCCATTTAATTCTCTTCTCAATTTTACCCAAGTATCAACTAAAGCAGTTGCTACTAAAGCAAAACGTTGTTCTTTTGTAAATTGTTTTAAATCCGTCATACCGAACCTCCAAATATTAAAAGAAATTCACTTGATTGAAGTCTGGGTTTAAAGCTAGTAAGTCATTAAGCAAAGTCAACTGCACTTCTGTAAACGCATCATAAAGAGAGCTATTTATAACATTACCAATATTAAAGAAAGACTTACGGTTGAACCCATGCCAATCTGCATTATACTCACCAATTAAACCCTCTTTAACCAATACAAAATCAAGCTTACCATGACTAAAGGTTTGGAACACTGCAGAAAACTGAGAATTTGAGGATACCCCATCTGCACTATTAGACTTTCTGATTATAGTCAACTTAGAACTTATTAAACCACTTCTTGGTCGATAACTTCGCACCTCAAGTAAATCAGAAGTAACTACATAACTATAATCTACATTTTCACCTACAAACTCAAAGTTTTGATAAGCTATTAAATGAAACCAAGTATTTAGAGCTAAACTAAATCTTGTAAAAATATCTGTTGTCCGTAATTGTTTCTTATCCATTATTTAAACCCTCTCTAAATTCAATCGCTTTCTCCAACTCTTTTAAAACATCTTGTAATGCAATTTCTAAACTAAAACGCTGAGACTCATTTAAAGAAGCTAAAATCTCGGAAACATAAGGATACCACTCCTCTTGTTGTGTGTTAATGCTTTTACGCGTGAACTCCGATAAAAGCTTTCCTCGACCGTAAAAACAAATACTAGAGCTGAACTCGTAATCAGCTACACCTAAAGTCCAAGAGTCATAAGGACAAGAGATAAGTTTTCTAAGAGAAACACTGCATCTAGGTAGTTTATTGTCTCGATACAAAACAAACGTAAGCTCTTGAGTATACCCCAGTAAATACATAGAGGAAGTATCTAACTCAACCTTGAACCAAGGATATTGTAAACCCTCTAACCACTTATATAAAACCTTTTGAAACAAAGCGTTTAACTTAATTACTTCTACTTCAGATTGAACCATACGGAACCCCCACCACTTAATACAAATCAATACCTGAACGATTGTATACAGACCATAAACCACAAGCAATTAAACAGTCTTCCAACCCCCCTAAAAATCGGAGAGCTAAATTACCTGTTAAGCTACTTACTAAAAGATTTGCGTATTCATAGAATACTGAAACATCTTGGAACTCAATAGGTTTAGATAAGTTAGAGTTCCAATGGGTGAAATCATAGTTGTCTGAGTCTGTTGGTACAACTCGAAAACCTAAGAACAAATTGTGGTTAGCATCAAACAACTCTAAAGTTAATTCACGGTCAGATAAAATTAAACCATATTTAGTATCAGTTCCATGAACTAAGCCACCTTTATTATACTGTCGAAATGCTTTGAACATATCAGAAAGTCGCATAAAAGCATGTCGCACCTCACGTTGTAAGGACTCACTTTGTGGAGTACGTTTACGGACACTCGGAACTTTAGGAGTCTCTGATACCAAATGAGTAAGGATACCCTCAAAGGTTTCTTGCCAAACAGTGTGTTCACTTAGCGTTTGTGGAAGAGCTTTAATGAGTTTATCTAGCTCCACTTCAGTTAAGGTAGTTGCTGCTCTTTCGCAGTCGCTCATGCTCTTAATGTAATGAACTTCTTGGTTTGATTTCGTTTTATCCCCTCTCTTATAAGTAGTAAGAACTAAGGTAATAAAACCACTTGAACCACGTTTTATCAAGAA
>FLRW01323204.1_pt1 | contig 26807 bp, 31 predicted proteins | sample 1550421 | NCBI WGS metagenome assembly FLRW01 (sample SAMEA4031753, study PRJEB14383) | metagenome | biome: human; feature: oral; material: saliva | place: Philippines | collected 2014
AAAGACTCTAAATCGTATATTGAAGATGTACTCTTTTCTCCGAATGATGTAGGGTACGACTTAGAATACCCAACGTGGGTTGCGTGTCCATAAACTTAATTAAGCAAAGAAAGATAGAGGAAAACTTATGTCTATTGTAACTTTTAAAGATTTCACGATTGAGAATATTACAGATAGGGTTCGTGAAGTTAATGAATTTCATGGTACTTTCGCAGACAATCGTACAAATATCTGTGAAATTTTAATTGAGATTTCCACTGAGGTTAATAACAAAAGAGTTGAATTAAGTATGAAAATTAAACCTCAAGAGATAGGCGCTTACCATTCTTATGGAGATGATAGAGACAAAGGTTTCGGTATCTCTACTGAGGTTTTCAAAGATTTGATTTCTCATGCTCTTGATGGCGCAGACAGCTTGACTTTAGATACGTTTGTTCGTCATTACTTTGAGAAGTTTGGACATACACATAGTGTTGAGTTATGCTATGGACAACGTAAATATTTAGGTCACACAGTCTTGTATTTACCTACTGATGATTCTAAGTCTAAAAGTGCAGTTTCTTTAAATGACATTATTTCTGAGGGTATTGATTTACAAGATTCTTCTGTTGAGGTGGTTAAGTTTATTTTGGATGATTTAACGGTTGATTTGATTGAGAAGCTTGTAGAGGGTGTTAAACTTAATCGACATCAAGAAGATGATTATGAGTTGGCTTTAACACAGTTACAATATGCAAAAGAAGTAGCAGATAAAAGCAATAACTTTGTTTATTATAAATCAGCTTTGGAATTCTTGTTAGAGATTAAATCAAAACATCCTTGGGGTTTCTATCCATTGGAACTTGTCTGCAAAAATAATTTGGTACGTGGTGATTTAAAGCAGATGTTTCCAACTGCTATTAAGAAAATGACAAATGATAACTTAGTTTATAGTTTGGAAGAATTATTGAATGAGGTAAACTAAATGACAGTACCAAAACTTAGAGCTTGGGATTCAGAGCTTTGCTTTATGGTTCCAGACCATTATTTAACTAAACACTTTAACGGAACTATTTATGAGGTTTTCTCCCCTTTGACAGGAGATAGACTAGCGATAGCTAAAGCTTTATTTCCTAATAATGTTATGCAGTCTTTCCACGTTTTCGATAACTCAGAAGATAAGGTTGAGATTTACGAAGGCGACATTGTTCAATTTGAAGACTATAACCCTCAAACAGAAGAAACTTATTACTCTCTCGGTATCGTAGAACGTTCAGACTTAGGTTTGAATATCACCAATCGTTTTACCGTAGAGGTTGAAGATTTACTATTGGGAAACCAACGCCTTGATGTGAAGGTGGTTGGAAATATTTATCAAAATAAGGAGTTGCTAGATGAATACGGACTTAACTAAATTAGGTTACAAAGTGTGGGACACCAAAACAAATCAGATGTTCCAAGTAGCAGGTATTGATTATGTACAAGGGGAGATTTACCCAGTTCACGAAGATGATTTTAAACGGTTCATCCCTTTGTCTGAGGGTATCCTCTTACCGCAAACTCCATTTGTGGATTCTGAAGAACAGCCTTTGTTTGCAGGAGATATTATTGAAGTTGCTGATACGGTTTACTTTTCAGATGGGTCTTTCTGTGAGAACCAAGATGAAGCTTACGGTGAGACTGAGATTAAGAACCGTTTTGCTTTAGAATTTGATGGGTTTGAATTTTTGCTTACTAAGAGCAAATACGGTCTCTTAGAAGACTCAGCTTTGTGGGTCTCTATTTATGAGGATAACATGCAAGTTTTGAGTGACTTCTTAAATATCTCAGATAACTTTACAGTTGTAGGTAATATTTACGAAGATGTTGATTTGATTGAAAATAAGGAACAAAGTGATTAGAAAAGGTGGTAACATTTTATGATGCAAGAATTATTTCACGAAGTATTGGATTACATGGAAGATAGCTTTGAACGTATTGCTCGTAAAACAAAGTGGAAGTTGTACTTTGAGCGTATGAAAGCGAACAATGTTAAGGAAATCTTCCGTGTGGATGTTAAGACAAAAACTATTAAGTACTACTGTGTAGATTACACTGCAACACTATCAGATATTGTGAACTTAACTCCAACTGATGAGGTAAAATTTGAAACAGTTGAAGAAGTAATTGATTACCTTTATGGAGCTTAGTTTATGGTTCAAAATGAATTGAAAGAAATGCCCCTCTTAATAGCTAAAATCGAAGAATGGTCTAAGCTAAGAGGTATCGACAAGTTACCTTATCAAGAGCAACGCTACAAGATTATGGAAGAGTTTGGAGAACTTTTCGGTGCGTATTACAGAGGGAATTTGGAGTTGTTAAAAGATTCTTTAGGTGATATTGTAGTGACTTTGATTATCTATGTGCAGCAATTTTCAAATGGTGAGCGTAACTTTGTTGAAGAATTTTGGTGGGTAGATAAAGATGAGTTTAAAGGTTTGTCTTACCACTTAGACCAAATTGCAACATCAACTAACTTGATTTTTGCAGGAGCAAGTGGTATTTGGGTTTTACGCTATGTAATTGCAGACTTAAAACACATTGCAAAACACTACGGTTGGAATTTAACTGAGTGTGTAGAGCATGCTTGGGAAGAGATAAAAGACCGTAAAGGTCAAGTTGTAGATGGCAAATGGGTCAAGGGAAAGGACTTAAAAGATGCAACAAATTAAGATTTTTACAACAGATTCAGGTTTTAGAGAGAATTGGGTATCTGCAGATGAGAAAGCAAACAAGTGGCTTGCAGAGAATCCACAAGTTCGTATTTTGGATATGCGCTACCAAGCAAATATCTCAGGTTTTGCTGACAGTGGGGTATCCGCTAATGATTTCCATGACTCTATTTGTTTATTGTATGAGATTTCTGACGTAGTTATTACTTCTCGAACAGAGGTTGTTTCTTCAAGTGATAAAAAGGATTATTCTAGCGATAAATATGAAGTTGATTTTGGTTGTGAGGGTGTTTAATTGTGTTACAATCTAAGATTTCTCTAAGTGATGTTGGTGGTGATTCTTCGCAATTCTGCAATGTAGCGGATTATTTCAATGCTTGGGTAAAGGGTAACCCCAATACGGAAATTAAAGATGTGAAGTTTCAACACACTATGACTACTGATAAGTATAGTGATGACACGGTTATGCAAGCAAGTTCCGTCTTTGTTTTGTTTGAGTTATTTGATGGTTCAGATCTTTTTACACGTTTCAAATGGAACACCATTTGGAATCGAGCTTCTTTGTTTAAAGACAAACTTGAAGATAAACATTGGGTCTTTGATAAACGAAGAGAGGAACCTCACTTCCCTTTAGTTGGTAAATTCCCTTCTGGAGATACTTCAGTGTTAGTAAAGTTAGAAGATGGAACTTACAAGGTGTCTAAATTAGTTTATAATTGTACTTATGGTTATTATTGCTTTGAGGGTATCGATGCAGAGCACTTTTCTTGGCAGTATTTACCTAAGTAGATTTGAGGTTTTCTTATGTTTTTTAATTTAAAACAGTTTTTACAAGAAACTTTACATCCTAAAGGATATAAAGTTACCTTTGATTCGCAGGATGATATTGAGATTAAGACAGAAGAGCAGCTTAAACAAGTTTTTCAAAGTTTGTTACACTTAGAGCAGTATCGAGAGGTTTTACGGTTATATTGTTCTACAAACGTTTCTACAATTAGAGCATGGGAGAAGACACAATCAAGTGCAGACTTCTATGATTTGATTTATGAAACAATTCCTAACTCAATATGGTCAGGTGAAGTTCAGAGGGGAGAACTTTACTATACTTACTCTAAAAGTGATATTAAATTACATTCTTTACTTTTTAGGTTTAATCGCAGTTGTATACATACACATGAAATAAGATGCCTTGTTAATTTTACAGTTTTACCAAACTCTTCAGTAAAGAGAACTGTTTTCGGTAAGGTAAAATATGAGGATGTTATTCTCATTGATGTACAAGTGTTAAAGTTTAATGAAGGATTTAATTTGTCTATAATAAATAAAACTTTGCAAGAAGGTTTACTGGGTATCCCATATAAGAAACTTTAATTTTAGATTAGAAAAGGAACATTAGTAACATGGCAAAAGAACAGTTATTAAAGGTTGACCCTAAAAACTTAAAAGGTTGCTCTATTGAGTTAAAAGCATTACTAAATGAGAAGTTGAACGATAAAGACTTGAAGTTAGAAGTCTTTATCTATTCTGATTCAATTAGTCCACTAAATGTTGAAATAGAGGATTATTCCCTAGGTGGCGCAACTGTTTGTGAGGGATATATTTGGCCAGATATGAGTTTTAATTGGGTACGTAAAAGTTCGTTAGCTCCTCTATATGAAATTAGTTTACTATCAGTAGGTCAACTTGCTAAAATTAAACGTTGGGTGAGACGCTATATGGAGGAACTTGCGACTTATTATGAAGACGAAATTAGAAAGGATATTTAATTATGGCTTGGAGACTTCACGATTTAATCCACTTGCATTTAACGGATATTCGACTTTCGGATTTAGAGAATACTGAAAACCCATTAGGTTTATGTGATGATTTACTTGATCCAAATGAACGAAACCTGTTATTTACATTTGAACCATTACGACAAGAGGTATATGATGTTTTCAATGAGATTGTTCGTTGTAAGAGTAAGTACGTTACGACATTAGGGCAAGTTGTAGCTTTTGTAAACTTCTGTGCAAACGACCTTTCTAAGTATCCTTTCTCGGTTTTAGCAAGTGAATTTTCACCAGAAGATTTACCAAAATTGAATTTGTCTGATGATTTATTGGTAGTTATAGAATTTGAGGACTAGAGTATGGTAGAAGAATTAAAACCTTTCCGTATTAACTTCAAGAACGGAGACCAAACGATTTACATGGTACAAAATCAAATTCTAAAGATTTTCTTTAGAGATGACTATGGTTGGTTGTCTGTACCTGATGAAATGTACAATCGCACGTGGTCTTACATCAAGCGTAAAGGCATTACTTATATTTCGGGTTCTGAGTTGCTAGAATTATCAAAACAGTTCACAAACGGCTCAGATTTGCTAATTACAAAATAGAGAAGGAAACATTTTATGAATTTAACAAAACCGGTAAAAATTGGAATTGCTATTATTTCAGGACTTGTCCTACTTGGACTTTTTCGCTTAACTGCAGTAAAACGAATCCCAGCAAATACTGTTGGGGTTAAGGTAAGTGCCTTTGGTGGTGTACAAGACACCACACTTCAAACAGGGTATCATTTAAAACTGCCTTTTATTGATCAGGTTTACACTCTTCCTACTTCGGTACAAACGAAGACTATGGAGAAAATCACAACCCAAACCAAAGATGGTCAGTGGTTGAATACCAATATTGATGTGAAATATCGTGTTAACAAGGAAAAAGCCATGACTGTCTTCTCCAATTATACTAATTTGGAGAATGTAAACAATAGTGTGGTTTCTCCGGCAGTGCAACGGGCGATTGAGTCCGTGACGGGTAATTACGACATCTACGATATTCTCGGAGATAAGCGTACCGAAGTGTACGAAATGATTGATAAAGCATTAAAAGACAAGTTTGAATCTTACGACTTAGAATTTGTCTCATTCACAATCACCGACCAAGATGCCGGTGATGAGATTGAAGCAGCTATCAAGAACGAAAGTGTTAAGCAGAAAGAGATTGATACTGCTAAACAAGAGAAAGCTAAGGCTGAGGTAGAAGCTGAAACTAAGAAAGTTCAAGCTCAAGCTGAGGCGGATACGGCTATCATTCGTGCTGAGGGGGAAGCTAAAGCAAACAAAGTAAAATCAGACTCTATTACGGATAACCTTATTCGTATGAAAGAGGCAGAGGCTAGGGAAAAGCATGGTTGGGTTACTGTTAACGGTACCGGTAGTACGATTGTGCAACCATAATTAGAAGTAGGTGATTTAAAAATGGGTTGGTTTATTTCTAATTGGTTTCTAGGAACTACTTTTATAGTTTGCTTAGGTTCTGCGTGTTTAATGTTGTTAAGTGATTGTGAGTCAGGTATGCAGAAACTTCGTTGGTTTAAGTGTACCTATATTGGCATCTTTGCTTTTTTGATTTGTTTTACAACTATACTGGTTGGAAATCTTAAAGTAGAGACAGTTTATGCAACTGATTGGAAACAAATCTATCAAAATGATAAGGATATTGATTTGACTCTAGCTTTTGATGACGATTTTGAGTATAAAATTCCTTTGAACGAACCTCTTACTAAAACTCAGATTTACAATAGTGGCGATAATTCAAAGGTTTTAAATTACACTCACTACTTGACTTTAAAGAAAGATAATGCGAGCTTAACTCGAAAAGCAAAACTAACTGAGCTAGTAGGCGAAACAGGTAGCACTGCGAAAGTTATTAAAGTTGAATATCGTAAAATTGATTATACGTACAACAGACTATTTAACTTTGTAGGTTCCCATGAAAAATCAGAATATGATGGTGAACTGCGTTTGACTTTTGACAATGGAGAAGGTGCTATAACAAGTGATGATTTAAGTAACTTTTTAGAGAAGTAACTCTCGGTATCCTTAAAGTGAGCAAGACTTTAAAGGTCTTGCTTTTTATATTTGACAAATATATTTATTTTGAGATAATAAAGAAAATAGAAAATGAGGTTTAAATTATTATGTATTCTGAAGGAATTGACCGTTTAACGGTCTATGGTTCAAGTAATATTGAGTCAAAGTTGCAGACAAAATTGCATGAGGGTAGTTTATATTCGGTATCTTTTTGTGACAGTGGTTCTCCCATATTCGAGGATTTTGAGTTAGATAAGGAGTCCACAGTTCAACAAGTTTTGGACTATCTTGACTATCGGTTTGCTATTGTAGACTTTAAGGGTTCTAAAGGTGCTTGTACAATTAGTTTAATCAATACTGATTATACAATTAAGATTGAGAGTTGTTCTTAGTTGTTTAGAGAAAGGAAGTTAAATATGTTTGATTGGTTATTGAATAGTTCTTACCGAGGTATTATATCGAGTGTTTTAGGTTTGCTTGCATGTTTTTGCGCTGCTATTTTGCTAGATTCAGTAGTAAGTGATGAGAAACTTTTCACACTTTCACTACTTGTTTCAGTTATTGTTTTTGTACTAACTCACTTTACTTTAGAGACTTTTACTAAACAAGAATTTGTTTATGAAAAAGATTGGGTGTCGGTTTATAATCGAAAGCTTGATTTTTCTGATGTGTTTTCATTAACTTGGAGAAATAGTTCAGATAGTCTTGTTACCTTAACTCCTAGTACTATGTTGACTAAATCTTTGTTTGAAGAACTTAAGAGATATAGTTCTGGGGATTTAGTGGGTAAGGTAACTCATAAGCAAAGTGCGAAACAAAGTTCAGCTTACGTTATAATGAGTGAATTGGCAGGTTTAAAGAATTTAAACAGTTATTTAACCAAGGTTGAGTATAGAAAACTCAAAGGGTATCGAAATCGTTTAGGTTTTTTAAGAGGTAAGGTTCAAGAGTTTGAGACTATAAAAGGTGTTTTACGTTTGACGTTTGAGCAAGAGAAAGCAGAGACTATTTTTGATTAAATAGTTGAAATGGAAATTAGACAAAATTAAAGGGAGTAGTTATGGTGAGTTCAAAACCAAAACGCTTAAAGGTTTATTCAACAGATGAAGTCATTAAGAAACTACGAAAACAGTTGAAGAAGTAACTTTAAGTGGAGTGGTCAACCCTCACAAGGGTTGATTTTTCTACTGTTGTGTGTTAATCTTAGAATAAGAATTATTACAGAAATTGGGGTTCTATTATGTTATTTGCATTTAATAAGAAAGATTACCATGATAAACTTCTTTATTTAGCTTATCGAGTTTTATGTGATATGGGTGATTTAGCAGATAAATTAACTGTTGGTGGTGCGTATGCTATTTATTCACGGTATTTTAATGGTATTTACGCCCTCAGTTCCAGTTCACGTGAGACTTCGGATTTAGATATTGAGTTATTCGCTAAAGTTGGAGATTTGAACTATACCGAGTTTCAACAGAAGTATGAGAGAATTATAAAATATACATTTGGGGGTACTTCTAGTGTAGAATTTTATGATTTAAAATTACGACCTAGTTCAGCTACGTACTCATTCAAAGTAACAACAGAAGAATTTGGGGTATCTAGTCGTCTGAAGATTGATTTCGCTGAGTCGGAAGGTGTAAGACATTTTGATATAACTCCGTTGGAGTTATCCTTTGTGAAAAAGTTGAGTTTATCTAATGAATTTGTAGATCGAAGACCTAAAGATAAAATTGATGTTTGTAGTTTGTTAGTTTACTTTTACGCAGATGGAGTTTCAAAAGCTCACATTTTAGACTTATTAGTAAATTACGGATTGCAGTTTAGTTTAAATAATGATTGGTGTTCTGAGGTTGCTATAACTAAGGGTATTCAGTCTTTAAGTCGTTTCAAACCTTCCCCAGCGATTCAAGGTTTATCTAATGAAGAGTGTCTTTTGTGGGTACAGGCTTTATTGTTAGGGTTGTTTAGTCTGAATATACCAAAAGAAGCAATATTTAGAAAAGGAGTGTGGTATTAGTGTATTCTTCATTTTTTGAACTTGAAGGTGGGATTCTAACTGGAGTTAACGCTTGTGCAGAGTATGGTTTATGTGCAAGTACGGACTTTTACTTAGAATATCATGTTCAAAACTCTCCACTTTCATACTTAATAGATGGTAGTTATATTAGTTTGATTTCAACTAGTAACGCTACTGAGGTTGTTGAGATAGGAGGTAGACATTATGTTTGTAAATATCAAGCTATTGTAGATGCTTGCTATTTCTTCCATGATGATTCAGCTTTAACTGAGATTTTTGAAAACTTAGAGTACGATGGGGAACTAGATAAGTGGATTTCATTTGCAAAATCAGTTTCTATGGACTCTAACTTATTAGATTATGTTTTATCTATGTTCACAGATACTTATAGAGATAGTTTTGAAGGTGAAACTCCTTTGATTCTATCTAACCGTTCTTTGTACTCTGTTTAGTGAGTGAAAACAAGTCTTGGACTTGTTTTCTTTGTGTTTTTGTGCTATAATAAGAGAAATTGAATAGAAAGGAATAAATTAGATTTTGAGAACCAAAGAAGAAGTCTACGAACTTGTAAAAGAAAATTTGATAGATTTAACTACGGTATCTGAGGTCGCTACTCAGCGGAAGTACATCCATGATGAGATTAAGTCTTATTTAGTTGAGAACTACTTAGGGTTTGCAACAAGTCCTTCGGTCAATATTGAGTTAATGAATGCTTTAGATGAGGTTGGTTGGTTTGACAAAGGTACATTTACCTTGGAGGGTCGAGTAGTTGTACCTATACGTAATGCAGATGGTTCGATTGCAACTTTAGTAGGTTGGCGAAAAGGATTTCCCAAGTATTATACGATTGCAGATAAAGATTTTTCTAAAGAAAGTCATTGGTTCAACTTAGATAGAGCGTTAGATAAATCATTTAATGGAGATAGTCGTTACCGTGGTTCTGTCGTGGTAGTTGAGGGTATCTTCGATGCTCTTCATTTGGATGCTTATGGGGTACCAGCTATTGCGACTATGGGTTCCGATGTGAATGCTTATAAAGGCGCAGTTTTGAATTTATTTGATAAAGTCATTTGTGTCCCGGATAATGATAAAGTAGGTCAAAAGGCTTTACTAGAGAAGAAGTGGCAAGTACCTACTAACTCAACTTTCTTGTATGTAGAAGAGAAACGGTATCAATTTGGAGAAGGTTTATCATTTCAAGTAAAAGATATTGATAACTTTTTAAGTTTATTTGGTTCTCAGATACATGAGGTTTTGGTGCCTTTGGTAGCTAATAAAGGTGCAGTAGTGGAGAGGTTGAGTTTATGAGCGATGTGCTAGATATTTTACTTTATGATTTGAGTAATAAGCGTGAAGAGGTTCCAGTAGGTTCACTTTGGCGACACATTAAGTCGGATACACTTTATACAGTCAAAGACATTTTAGTAGTGGAATCTGATTTAACTCTTGCGGTATCTTATAAGCGACTTGGAGACAGTTCTCATCTGCATTGGCTCCGTCCATTAGACGAGTTTTTAGATGGTCGTTTTGTAAAGCTATAGATTTGATTTAAAGGGGTACGTTTTGGCAGAAATAACTGTAGAAGACAAGGTAAATTATTGGAAAGATTGGATTGGTATCGGTTCTGAGTGGTTGACTGTTGATTTTGAACCTATCGCTATTATGGTTACAGATATTGTATACAGTAGTGATTCAGATTTAATCGAGGTAGAATATATCTCTGAGGATAATCCTCATTCAATTAACTTTAGTGCAGTAGACCAATTTGTAGATGGTCGTTTTATAAGACAAAGTTTCTAAGACTGTCTTTCACTTTAATGATGGAACAAATTGAATGTGATTTGATTTGCATTGCTTGTGACTATTTAGCTTTTAAACTATTTATCATTTAGTATTTAATATGTTGTTCGACAATATTCTTACTCATACTATCAAATTATTAAATGTACTTTTGAATAGTGTATTCTTTTAGATATATGTTATAAATAGTTTAAATAAAAATAAGATAGAAAGGAGGTGGATTTATGACAACTATTTTGAAAGGTGTTAAACTTCGTTTGTATCCAAACAAAGAACAAGAATGTGATTTAAGGCAAATGTGTGGTAATGACCGATTTTTGTGGAACTTACTGAATGGTATGTTACAAAGTCGTTATGAAAATAATAAACATTTGTATAATGGTGATAAATCAAAAGAAGCTAAGGAAAAACGTAAACACGTGATGCTTAGTGCTTATGGCATGAACTATTTATTACCATTATTGAAAGATGAGTTTCCCTTTTTAGAATATAGCGATTCCTCAGCTTTGCAGGTTGTAACTTCAAATCTGAATAAAGCTTATTCTAACTTTTTCAAAAATCCTAATCACTTTGGTTTACCTAAGTTTAAAAAGCTTGGTGTTTATAAACTAAGTTATACAGGTAAGTCAACTATTAAGGTTTTAGCTAGACGTTATTTGACATTACCAAAAATAGGGTGTATTAAAACCTCTAAAACAGGTGTTTTGAAGAATGTAAAAATCAAACGATATACTATTGAATACGATTCAACAAATCGTTGGTATATTAGTTTTCAAGTTGAAGCTCAAGTTGATGAATTTGCAAAGACGAATAAAATTGTTGGTTTAGACTTAGGTTTAACTGATATGGTTATCGGTTCAGATGGTTTCAAATTAGGTCGTTTCTTAGTACCTGAATTAGAAGAGGTAATTAAATCTAAACAAAGGGTTTATTCAAAACGAAAACATTATGCAGATGTTAAAATCTCTATGGATAAGAACATGAAAGTCATAAATCCACGAACTCTCTTAGATTTTATGAATGTTGAAAAAGCTCGTGTGACGAAAGCCAAGTCACAAAAGCGTTTAGCAAATAAGAGAAAAGACTTTCTACACAAATTATCAACAAAAGTTGTTAAAACTTATGATGTCATTGTGATTGAAGATTTGAACTCTAAAAACATGATGAAAAATCATAAATTAGCTAAAGCGATTGGTAATGCTTCATGGTACGAATTTCGCACTATGTTAGAGTACAAGTGTAAGTGGTATGGTAAACAACTAATTGTTGTTCCTCCTCAGTATACAAGTCAAGAGTGTTCGAACTGTCATCATAATGGTGGTAAAAAGACTTTAGACATTCGAGACTGGACTTGTAATAATTGTGGTATCCACCACGACCGTGACATCAATGCTGCTAAAAACATTTTGGCAAAAGGTTTAAAGACTTTACAAACACTGTAAAAATAACATGATAGGTTAGGGATTAACCTTGGTAAATAGCTTAACCTCTGGTTTATAAAATCTTGTATTTTATTTACTAAGTTGAGTGTTCCCAGAAACCAACTAGTTTACTAGGTGTGTAGTTCATTCGTAATTATAGATAGAATTGAAAGTGAAAGTAGGTAATACATGAAAATTATCAAACGTAATGGTTCAACAGAAGAATTTGATGCAAATAAGATTTATGCTGCATTGATTAAAGCCGCACAGTCGGTATTTGTGGTAGGGGATGATTTAAGAAACAATCTAGCACACATTGCAAAAGGGGTTGCTTTGCAGTTAGAAGAGTCTAATGCAGAGTTTGTAACTATTTCTATGGTTCAAGCTTTAGTAGAGGAAAAGTTACTTTCGGCAGGGTATCTGCATATTGCAGAGCACTATATTTCTTATCGTTTACAACGTGATATTGAGCGTACAGGTTATGTAGGGAATGTCGTAGTGCATTTAAAACTAGAACAAGTGCCTTTAAATTAATAGAAAACCCTTGACAGATAGCTTAATTTGTGGTACACTATATAAGTAAGCAAAAATAGCTTTCATAAAATCTCACAGAGGGTGTTTAACTGTAAAAGGTTAGGCACTCATAGAGTTGTATTTCCTTGCAACTCGAACTTTTTCATCAACATTTCTTTTGGTGATGACTCCTTATTAGGTTATGAATTGTAGAAGGTTCATAGCCTGTTCCAATCTTAGATTGGTGTGATTATGATTATTTAGCATAATTATAACTTCTTTTCTTTTTTTAATCACGTTAAAGACTGTAAAAGGTCTTTAGCGTTTACTTGTCACTTTCAAAAAATAAACCAAATATGGTATTGATTCTAAAGTGGCAACTTAAAGGTGTGTAACTGTAAAAGGTTGCACACTTATATGAGATATTTGATTAAGTTATCTCAGAACAGAGGTGTGAAGGTTTACCTCACATGCCATATCATAATATTTTCGATTTCGGGTTATGAGTTGTAAAAGGCTCATAACTCTTAGAGGTAAGGTTGGAGGGTGTTCCTTACCTCTGAACGATTTCATTTGCCTAACCTTTTGTTGAGGTTTTGGTCATTCCTTTCTATTGGGTTACAAACTGTCAAAGGTTTGTAGCTCTTAGGGGATGGTATTTTATTTACTATTCCCTTTGAAATTCATTGATTGAAGTTCTTCTATGTTCTTCAGTCTTTGTGTTTTGTTCTGTGTTTGGGTTACAAACTGTCAAAGGTTTGTAGCTCTTAGGTAAGGCTTCTTACCGTAAACCCTACTTGATAGGGTATTATATACATTTGACTGTCGAGATGATAGGCAAAACCAATGAAAGCACATTTGAACAATTTCAATTGTGATGTGTTTCTCGTTGGTTTTTATGTACGGCTGAGAAGTCGCACTGTTTGTTTTATAAATACCTTAAAGACTTTGTTTGTCTGTATTTTTAACTAAGAGTCTAACTCTTCTTTCAAAAAAAAAATTAATTACACAAATAAAAAGAAAGACAATCATTACAAAAGAAAGTGAAATTCACTTTAAATTCTATGACAATTCTAAGAAAAAGCTAAGAAAAATCTAAGAAAACTCTAAGACTAAAACAAAGAAAAATTTTTGAGGTAAAATAAGATGGTAAAATTCGATCCAACACAAATTTCAGAAGAAAAATTGGCACAAATGACTCAAGTTTTGGCTAAAGATACTGCTGGTGCTAAGTATTCACAACTCACTGAGCTTGGTGAAAAACTTGGTATTAAAATCTTTAACCGAGCAAGCATGGGGTATACAAATCAACAATTGCTTGTGTACATCCCACGTATGGGTATTCCAACTCTTGATGAGTCTGGAAACTTGATTCCATTCCGTGTACCAATGCGTAGTGTCACTATGAAGAAATTCAACAACGGTGACAGTAAGAGCAATTGGGCAGGTACTATGCCTTACTTTGAAGAAACTAAGGAAGAAAATCGTATCTTCACTGAGTGGGGGCAATCAGGTAACAACCAATACTTGAAAGACTTTATTTCTGCTGCTTTTGATTTACGTCGTGCTAAAATTGAGTTGGAGTTGGCTCGTAGAGGTTATTCTTCTGTAGCTGAGTTGGTTCAAAACGAACCTCAGTATAAAGAAGAAAAAGACTTCACAAGAGACTTTATGGAGTATGTGTTCTTGCAAGTTGCACAGAATTCAGAAATGTGGTTCCCTATTGTTAAAATTACTACTGAGAAGGATGCTAAAGGTAAGTTCACAACTACACCAGAGAAACAACCTTTGTTGGATGAAAATGGTAACCCAACCGTAGTAAGTAAGCAAGTACCACGTTATGAAATGAATGGTAAACCATTGGTGGATAACGATGGAAATCAAATGTTTGAAGACCGTAAGTTCTCTCACACTATTGAAGGTGAGTTGATGTGGCACAAACTTTCAACTAAAGCCTTCTCAGAGAAATTGGCTAAAGCATTTGAATTGCAGTTAAAACAAGAGGGTGTCACTGAACTCGGTGGTTTCTTCGTTCTCTTCAACTATGAGATTGATGAGAAAGCTCTTGAAAAAGCAAAAGCTAACGGTGGTTCTTCATATACTTCTGAGGATTCTAAGTCTGGTGCATCATTGAATGTTCAAGTAATGCCTAAGATTCCTCCATTCTTGGAGCTTTATGAAACTATTGAGCACCTTGGCTTGCAAGAGCAATGGGATAAAGAAGCACAAGCTCATTACAATGCGCTTTACTTGGTAAGTACTGTTCGCAACTGCGAATTGTTGTCTGACGAGGAAGTAAACGCTAAGTTGGACAAACTCTATGGAAGTCTTGAGCATGTGAAAAAAGAGATTGAGAACATCAACGTAACTGCTGAGAACTTGCGTAAAGCAAACTCAGCAGAGGGTTCTACATCTCAAATTACTGCTTCTGCAACTAACCGTCTAGGTGGTGGTCTCAGTCAACTTCCTCCGGGTGTTGAAGTAGACCCAACTGCGGGGTTAGAATTTGGTTCAGCAGAAACTCCTGCTGAATAAGTAACTATAAAAGCTCTTGGTCTTTGAGCTTATCTACTTAGGGTAGATAAAGGGTATCTTATAAAACAAACTGAGGTCAAACTCTCTTGGGTTTGGCTTTTAACAAAGAGAGAAATCTCTTTGTTTTCACTAAGTTTCTATAAATTACTAGGAATTTTGTGAAGATAAAGAGAAAGGAATGTGCGTTAGTGACAACTATTGTAGATGAATTATTTTCAGAATTACAGAGTAAGGGTGAAAGTAAGAGTAGTTTGAAACAGAACTCCTTATTTGAATCTGATGAGCATCGTACTTATTTAGAAGGTATTATTGCTAGGGGTCAAAAGGCTAAGTTATTAGCTTGGGAAGTTGAAAACTTTGCTCAGTATGAGAAAGAACGTTTTGAGTTTGGTTCTCATTGGGTATTACTACTTAAAGCCTTTAACTCTACGGGTAAGTCGAATGCTCTAAAAGCTTTAGAGTATAATTTAACCACAAAAGGAATTGGGTTAAGTTTTGCTAAAGGTTTAATTAAACATGGCTCTTTAGAGGCTAAGATTACTACATTTTGGTCAGATGGGTTAGAGGTTGAGTACTACTTAACTAGAACCAGTTTAGGTCCCCGTTCAACATTTAGGAATGGGTATCGTGTCTATTTATCAGAGGATGGCAATCGTACTGAGGTTTACAATACTCTTGTAGACGGTCGTTTTGTTAAAATCACTGAGACTCCTAGTTTTCTAAAGAGGTACTTTAACTTAGCTGAGGTTAGTGGTCGTTATCTAAACTTATTGCGTGGTTCTGAGGGTTTGCCAGTATTGGAGCAATCACCAGCATCTCTTAATAAAATGCTTTCACAAGCAGCAGATTTAGAGACTGCAGAGCAAGCTATTAAGCGTATGACTGATGATAACAAAGAGACTTTCCAACAGTTAGAGATTGTAGAGGGTAGGATTCGTGTTTACTCTCAGGATATTGTAGAGCGTAGGCACTTAACTAAGAATGTAGTTACTCAGTTGGAGACTGCAACTAAAGACTATGAGTGTACGGAAAAACTTTCAGGTAGTGTTTATTCTGTTTTAGATGATTTAAAAGCTATTCAAGGTTTGCAAGGTACAACTCAGATTGCGGAAGTAGACGTAACTTCTTTGAAACAGTTGCAATCTATACAATCTAAATTAGCAGAACTCAGTTCGCAAATTTCATTACCACAAGTAGATACTATCTCAAGTAAAGAACTATCTAGTTTACAAACTGTAAATACTTTGATTGAAGAGTTATTATCTGTTAAGAGTTTCGGAGATGCACCTACTGTAGGTTCTTTAAAAGTCTTGGAAGTGCTGGGTTCTATGCAGAAACAGTTAACTTCTTTACAGGATTTAGGTGGTTTTGGTTTAGCTCCTATTACAACTACAGACTCGTTGGTTTCTGTTCAGTATTTAGATAGTCAGTTGGATGAGTTAATCGCTTTAGATAAGTCTCTTTCAGAGGAACTTTCTGCTAAAGAAGACTGTTTCAAAGAGAGTGAACACTTATTGGAAGAACTGAAAGCACAAGGGTATCCGGTTGGGGTATGTTCTCATTGTGGTCATCTATCTATCACACAACCTTTTAAAGTCGGTTCTACGGTAGTTAGTCCACATGAGCATAGCTGAGGGGTTCCAGATTAGCTCAGATTTAATTTTAAATAATCTCAGGTCTATTTATACTTTTGAAGTTTAAAATCGAATAGAGAGCAAATGAGAGTGTTTTGAGAGGTAAGCAAAATTGAAAAAAGTAATAGGAAACACCTCAGTTACTTTTGGAGACCGACACATTGAGAATGTGTATAGAGGTCAACACATAAATTACCAAGAGAACTGTTATTGGTGTATGGATAAGACTTTGGAGAGGGTTCAACTTCTCGAACCAGAGTTGTATAATGAAACAGGTGACTTTATTGGTGTTCGGACAGGGGTGTCTTGGCTCTCTGGTGACCGTATTATGTTAAGTCGTACTATGAAGTTTTTGGATTCCATAAAAGGTCATAAGATTATTAACCGTGGAAACCATGATTTACATGGTTCGGAAGAGCGAAACGATTATTTGTTCTTGTCGTCATTGGGGTATTTTGACTCCCCAGCTCATTTGACTGAATCTGATGAGCACGTAGGTAGGGTTATGTTGGAGTCACCTGACTTAATTGACCCGGATACGCAAGAGCCAATGCGAATTGTTTTTCACTATGTGCCTTATGGTAAAGAGTTTGAAAAACTGAATATTGTTGAGGGTGTCACAAATATTGCGATTACGCACAATGACTTTCGAATTGGTTTAACTAATTTCACGAACAACCCAGATGCTATTGATTTGGTAATGCATGAGCCTTTTTACGGAGTTGACTTGATTTTAAATGGTCATATTCACGAACCAAGTGAGTTAAAATCGTTTAAAACAGAGGGTGGAACTACGTGTGCATTTATGAATGTAGGTTGTATGGCTCGTCCAAAGCGTACCGAAGATTATAGCTTTGTGTGGTGTGCAGTGGTTAAGATGCGTAAAAATCCTCATACAGGTGTACCAGAGGTTCATTTTGACCCACAAGTATTTGAGTTAAAGCCACCATCTGAGATTTTCTTGGAAGATACTGAGGGTTCAGTAGCAGAACAAGTAAAAGCTGAGGGTAAACAAGCTCAATTATCAGAAGCATTAGAGGGTCTGAGAGATTTCAACTGGGCAGGAATATCTTTGTCAGAGAGGTTGGAGTTAATGGTTTTAGAGCCTAACATTAAAGATTTAATTAAGCGTTACTTAGAAATTTAGAACATATTACAGAATAGAAAGGACATACTATGTCAGTAGAAGAAACATTGGCTCGATTGGAGTCACTAAATGCGCAAGCAGTTCAACACAACAAGAGAGAAGTTGAAATTAATGGGTCTAAAAAAGCTCGTATTCAGAACATTTTACGTGAGGTTGAGATTTTAAACTCACTAGGGTATTCTTTGAAAATGGAGCTTGCAAGTGAGACTGAGTTTACTAAGGAATCGATTGCTGCGTTTAAAACTTTGTTAGCAGAAGTCACTTCTAAGAAAGAAGAAGAGGCAAACCGACTTGAAGCTTTCTTTAAAGCAGTAGAAAATAAAGACTACGATGCTATTAAAGAACTTACAGGAGAGGACGTTTCTATTGTTTCTTATGATGTTGAAGTTACAGATAGTAAGTCAGTCAAAGAAGAAGCTAAAGAGGTTTCTGCTCAGTTATTGGAGGATGATTCTGTTGTTGAGATTGCAGAGGGTACATCTCCTTTGATTAAAGAGGAAGTTAAAGAGGTTAAACCTAAAGAAACTCCAACGAGTGAACCAGTATCCTTGACTAAACAAGAAGAACAAGCACCTTCGTCAGATGCAGCTAGTTTTTTAGAGTCTGCTCTTAATGGTTCAAGTACCAAAGAAGTTGAAAATGTTAATGTAGAAGTACCAGTAGAGGTTACGGAAACAGTAGAGCCTACTAAAACATCAGAAGTAGTTACTGAGACAACTCCGACAGAGCCAGTTAATGAGGTACCGTCTGCTTTTGCAGGGTTTAACTTTAGTGGCTCTGATGACTCTACAGGTTCTTGGGCGGATAACTTTAAACTTTAATGGGGGTATTTCAGAGTGTTTTTAAAAATTGAATTTGATACATTGGTTGAAGAAAGTCGTTTATTGATTGATACTGTAAAGCGTTCAGCAATCGGTGTTAATGATAAAAACGTAGTTGTCAAGGTCGAACCTAGTGGTTTAGTATCTTTTCTAGCTCTTACAGATATTGTAGTAGCTAAAACAAGTGTAACAACTTCTGCAGTAGAGGTTACTGATTTTGAGGGTGAAGAACCTATCTACTTCCAAATTCCGGCTTTAACTTTAGAGAAGTTGCTTTCAACTTACTCTGCAAATGAATTGACAACTCCACTGAATGTAACTTTCCATCCTTTAACGGATACAGAAGTTGCAATCACTGTACAAGAGAGTTTGAAGTTACCAGATAAAGAAGAAGAGATTCGTAATTCTTCTTTGAGGTCTAAAACTCCTCCATTTTATATTTCTGACTTGTATCGTTTGGAGTATATTAGTATTGCCGAAGATGAGAGTATCCCTTTTACAGAGTTGACAGAGCAACAACGTGAGGATATGATTCAAACCTTGAATGACTTGGCTCCTTATACACCTACAACAAATGAGATTTACAATGATTTGATTTTTGAACCGACTAAGGGTGTTCTTGAGTTTTACAAAGAGACTTATATGCCTATGGTACAAAATAACATTGACTTCTTCTTAAAAGAGGGTGGTCTTCGTCCTATGAGTTTGATTGCCTTGAAAGACTTATTGTCTAAAGGTTTGTTCTCATTTTATAAAGATGAAGAAAAGCATTTCTTTGTACTGAAACAAGGTTCAACAGTACTTGGTGTTTTATATGATGCAGATGTAACATATCCACCTAATCCATTGGATCAACTTGGAGATTTACCTTGGGTATCTATTTCTCGTCCTTTGGTTGAGATGTACCTAAAACGTATTAACTCTTTGAGTGGCTTGGTGTCTGCAGATAAGATTCAACTGGTTATTTCAGAGGATTTGAAATCAGTTACATTTAACTATGGTGATTTAAGTTTAACTGCTCCTATTTCGCAAGTGCATAAGATTACAGAGGGTAGTCAAGCTAACTTAGAATTGGGTGGTTTCCACTTTGGACTTACACCTGTTTACTTTGATTACTTGTTGTATGGTAAAGGTGACTTTGCAGATGATATTCGTTTTGCTTTTGCATCCTTTGCTAATGTGGTGTTTATAAACACATTTGACTCTTCTAACATTTGGTCTGTTGCTATGAGTAGTGAATAAGTGAGGTGTTTAGATGGTTTCTGATACATTTTCAAGTCGTCTAGGTGCTATTAAACAAGACTTTTCTTTAAAGGAAGATAGGTTGCAGAAACGCCAAGAGGACATTGCACATTTAGAAGAGCTACGAACTTTGTATTTGGATAGAGCTAAGGCTTTACAATATGTGGTTATGTTGAGTAATGATAGTACAAAAGGTTTACGTGACTACATGGAGGGCATTATCAATCGTGCATTGGCTTTGGTTTTTGGGGAGAATGTATATAAGTTCTCTTTGATTTCAGATTTGAAAGCTCAGAAAGTTCATTTGAATTTATTAGAGTTTAAAAACGGTCAGTGGAACGAACTTGTGATTGGGAAACAGACAGGAGATGGAATGGGTCAAATTATTGCCTTTCTGTTCTCTGTGGTCTTGACGGAGATTACAAATCACCGTATGTTGTTTGTAGTAGATGAGCTTATGGGTGGTCTTCACGAAAAGGCAGTAGAGTTAGTACAACGTTGTATTGCTGAGTTTGAAGGTCATGGTGGTCAGTTTGCTATGATTGAGTATACTTTTGAGGACTTTGGTAAAGAGTTGATGTTGGCTTTTGATAATAAGAAAGAGCGCACTAACATTGTGGATTCAAGAGAATATCCATTGTTACCAGAGGAAAAAGAAGAGGTAGTAGCTTAAACACAGAGGGTATCTTTAGATGCCCTCTTTTTGTTGCTAAATATAATATAATTCGATATACTTAAACTAAAACTAGTTTAAATGTAGAGGGTTATTATTTTGCGTGTATTGGATAAAATTTTAGATTTCCCAAAAGGTATTTGGGGAGAAGACAGATATTTTGTAGGGAAAGACACAGTAGGTGTTATAGATGGGTCTAGTCCTATTTCAGTTGTCCCAGTTAATTCTTATTACTCACAAGCAGAATGGTTAGCAGAAAGTTTAGCAGAGAGTTTACCGATTTGTTTAGGTTTAGATTTACCTCAGGCTTGTAAGTTAGTGACAGACAATTTAAAAGTAGCACAAGGGTATTCTTTAGAGAGTTCTCTAAGTCCTTGTTGTACGTTTGCAGGGTTGCAAGTAAGTGATGACACTTTAACAGGGTATGTTTTAGGTGATTGTATGATTGTGTTAGAGTTTATCGATGGTAGAATAGAGACTTTAAGCGATAATCGAATTAGGCAGTACTCAAATTTAACACGAGAGTGTGTTTTAGAGGTTCGTAATCGAGGGTTAGATGAGTTGGGTATAGTTGCTGCACAAATGACTAAAAACCGAGAGAAGATGAATGTTGAAGGTGGTTTTTGGACAGTTGCACTAGATGGTTCTTATGAAACAGAGTTCTTGACTAGAACTTACGATATGCGACAATTAAAGCGTTGTTTGTTGTTTTCCGATGGTTTTGAGAGATTGTTTGTACATGATATAGTTAAAGTAAAAGATATTTTAACACAAAGGGTATCATTAGACAGTGCTTTAAAGAAGTTAAGAGAATATGAGTCTAAGGGTTTGGTGTCTGAGATTAAGCCACATGATGATGCAGTTGCTCTTTTAGTATCTTTTTTATAAAAATCAATGTGAAAACCCTTGCAAACACAAACTTATCTACGTTTTCTATTGACAAATATTTGTTTATTTGATATAATAGTAGAAAATAAAATAAATAAGGAGTTTAAATTGGAATGAAAAAGACGCCAATTTTTCTAGCAACTACGTTTGCACTGAGTACCTTTCTTTTAGGTCAAAAGGTGAATGCTGATGAGGTTTCAACAACAAGTGAACCTAAGGTAACTGAGGTTGGGGTATCTACAACTGAGAGTACTGTAAGTACATCTGCAACTACGGTTGAGTCTACTGAGCCGAATACAAGTACAACAGAGGTGAGTGAAACACCAACTGTGGAAACTAATAAGATTTCCGAGGGGGTATCTTCTGAGCCTACTAAGGTGACTAAAGACGGTACAGAAATTATGGTTCAAAATCCAACTGTAACCTTAGATCGTTCTGAAGGTGAAGGTAAGTACAATGGGTTCAAAGTCAAAACAGAAGTTAAACTTCCCGATGAAGTAACTGTAAATAAAGGGGATAAGGTAGTATTAACCTTACCAGAAGAAGTACAATTCCAAACTTCCTTTAGTTTTGATGTACATAACTCATCAAATGATGTGGTAGGTACTGCATCTGCGGATGCTTCAACTGGTAAACTGACTACTGTATTTAACGATTACTTCCAAAACCATCCTTTAAATAAGCAAATGGCTTTGGAGTTTGATGCTAAGTGGACGGATAATGTAGAACAAGGTAAACCAGTTTCAGTTAACTTTAATGGAACTATCGTAACTGCAGATATTAAGAAAGACCAAGAAATTGGTAAAGACGAACTTGTAGCTAAGTGGGGTAGCCAAGATAAGGATGACCCAACGGTTATCAATTGGACAATTCGAGTAAATTATGCACGAAGAGTTCTTAATACCGTTACCTTGCTTGACACTTTTAGTGATAATCAAAAGCTTGTAGATGACTTCCTAGAAGTTGGGTACGTGGATAGTGTAGACCCTTGGGTTTATGCTGGTGATGCTAAAAACCTAGTTAAGTCTATGGTTAAAAATCCAAATGGTTTTGAGTTAACATTGGCTCGTTTGGAGCGTATGGTTTATGTTAACTATAAAACTAAACTCACTAAATCGGTGAAAGAAAGCGTTAATCCTACAAATGAAGTTAAATTAACTGCGGGGGATGTAACTGCTAAATCTACCATTGGGGTATCTCTTGTAGGTGGTCGTGGTGATGCAGTTGGTGAAAACAAACCTGAGCCTACTTGGGAACTACCTAATGATGCTCCAGTTGTTGAGCTTCCAGAACTAAATCTTAATGATGTACCTCAGATGCCGCCGGCACCTATTTTGGAGGTTCCAGAACTAGATATTACAGGCATTCCTATGATGCCACCACCTCCTATTTTGGAAGTACCAGAATTGGATATTACAGGTATTCCGATGATGCCACCACCTCCGGTTGTGGAAATCCCAGAGTATAAATTACCTAAGGTTGAAGTACCTATTACGAACTCTAATCGTAAAGATGAAAAACCTAAGAAAGATGAGACTCCAAAACCGGTTGAGCCTAAGAAGACTGAGACTCCAAAACCAACTGAACCTAAGGTAGAAGAAACTCCAAAAGTGGTAGAAACACCTAAGGCAGTTGAAGTTAAACAAACAGTGTATGGTGCACCACTTCAGTTACCTAATACAGGGGAGTCTTCAACAACCTTGCTTACATTTGTTGGTGCAGTAGTTTTGGGAACATCTATGTACTTGATGCGTAAAGCTAAAGAAGAAAATTAAAGAAAGAGAAAATAGTTTGCAGTAATGCAGGCTATTTTTTATTTTTAAAAATGATATTAGGTAAGAAAACAAAAAAAAGAGGGTTTAGTTATGTATGACTTATTGAAAGGTTCACAAGGTGGGTTAAACCAAGAGGTAAAGCCAACTAAGGTAACAAATAAATATGTTGAAAATTTTGAAAGGCTTTTGTGTGCAGGAGCTTATAAACAGTTAAAAGAGAGAAAAGATAAAGGAATTACTGAGGGTATCATCTCTAAGTTCTCACCTAACAATGTACGTAGAGTTGTTTTAGGGTTGGATGGGGTTTATGTACAGTTCTATGTTTCTCCAGTAAACTTTAAAGCTAAAGAACAGTTTGTACCTATTACTTTTACAGAGCAGTTAGGTACAGAATTGTCAGCAGAAAGCAAATCTACTCCGATTACTAAAGTATTGAGAGGTGACAGTCGCTCTCTCTTTGGTTCACGTGTATTCTCAAGTGTAGAAGAGATTATTGTCTTGAGCAGTAGCCCAGAAGTTCAAGGGTATCTTTTAGATAATCATGGTCTCGATTGGTTCTTAGACCCAAGCAGAAAACAAACAGTGGAGTCTTCATTTAAGCGACTAAGAGCAGTTGGTTTGGTGGAAGATAGTGTGACTTGTAAAGAGTTTGTAGAAAGTCACAGAGCACAAATTAACGACCCTTATGGTCTCATTTTGAGAGAAACTGAGTTGAACTATGTAGGCGCTTTATTTAATGATGACTTGTATTATACTCACACGGCTCTTCGCCCACAGTATTATGAGATGGATGAAGAGGGTGGAGCTTTGTGGAACTACTTCCAAGAAGTGAAGAAAGGTTCTCCAAAAACTTCTAATAAACTAGATGTACAAGCAGAAGAAGATAGTTTTTTAGCAGGTAATGATTTAACTTTAGTAACTAACTTCTTAGGTTTAGTAAGAGTGTTAGAGGGGTATCAGTCTGAAATTTCAGCTCAATTTCCAACATTGAAGGAGACCTTGGAAGTAGGCGAGCACAATAAAGCTCTAGCGAAAGAGTATGTAAACTCAATGGTTGCTTTTGTGAAAGAACATAGAGACATTACATCCTATCCAACTCCTAAAATTTCAATTACTTCTGATACAACTTACTTGAGAGCAGTTTCCGTAGCGAACTATTTACTTAAAAACAAAGATAATGTAGGTTTAAGTAAAGGTGTAGATTCAGTCTTTATTGGGTACTTGACCGCTTTAACTACTTGTTTAGAGTTAGTTTTAGAGGGTATCTCTTTTGACTTTATGGATGGTGAGTTTGTTTCAAGTTACAAGAGTGGTTTGGAGTTATACTTTAGTAACTTATCTGATGAAACGGAAGAGACTGCGGAAGATAATTCGACCGTAGAAGAAGAGACCACGGAAGATTTAACTGAGGGAGATGAAAACTCTGAGAATTATCAAGGTCTTTATGATAAATTAGTGAGTTTCGGATTTGATTTAGAGGGGGTAGAGTTCAAACCTTTATCAAGAGAGGTTACTTTAGATGGTGTAGATTTCCTACCGGATAGCGTTCTAGCAAGAGTAGGTGAGGTTTCACCTTTGTTCGCAGTAATTAGCGATTTAGTTTTAGAGAATTTAGGTTCTTACAATAACTTCTTTAACGAAGAGGACTTTTTCCGTTTAGCTTGTTCCTTAAAAGACCTTGACTTATCGGATGATGAAGTTATTAAGTTAGCAAGTTTTGGTATTTTTGGTTTAGAATCATCTTCTGTTTTTGAGGGTTATAATGAGTTTGTAGAGAAACATTCTCAACTAAAAGAGCAATTTAGAGAGTTTGAGAGTTATTTTGCAAATGAGGGTAGAGGTTCTGACTTTAAGCAGATTAGACCGTCATTCCAAGAATTTGCAGAACGTTTTTTAAATGAGGTTTCGATAGAATTATTGACTGCACCGCATTATTTAGCTTCTGATGTTTTGCGTTCTGCATACGGTGTAACAACTTGGGGGGTTTCCTTACCAAAATTGTCACAGTTACCTAAATTGAGCAAACTTTTAACAGAGTTAGTAAACACCACAAGGGTATCTTATCGTTTCCGAAGAGATTTTGAGAAGTTTGAGCTTGAGTTCGGAGCAGATACTACAAAGTATTTGAACAGTAAACACTTGACTAAAGAGGGAGACTTCCTAAGTGATGTTGTGGACACACAAACTTTTGTGAAGATTATGAGTGAGATTTTCAGTTACAACCCACCAAGTGAAGTGAGGGATATTAGTGGTGTTTTCCAAAAAGCATTAGATTTGGTAGAGAAGAAAGAGGGTGAACTAAGTGAGTAAAGTACAAGATCAGATGGAGAAAATTTCAAATCAGCTTGGTTTAGGACTAGACAATCAGCAGATTGTAGATGTGGTTTATAGTTCTGTTGAAGAACTAGTAGAAAACGGACTTGAGGGTTCAGATGAAGTTGTCTATTTTTATGCTACTTGTATGTTAGCTTGTGCCTTCGGTCAACTTTCTTTAGATAGAAAAGACAGTGGATTTGTGTTTGGTTTTAGTGATTTGAAACCAATCTACAATCAATTAGAGTCAGAGTTAGCAGTTCATTCTGTGGAGAACCAACTAAAAAGTCAACTAGCGGTATCTGACTTACGTTCTCAATCTTTGGGTGAATTGACTGCAGAGCAGTTAGAACATTATTTAATTGATGATATTGCGACCGTTTCGACTGCTTTAGGTTTAGAATTTGACCCAACTTCTGTATCAACTGAGGTTAAAGAGAGTTTGGTTTCTGTGGAAGATGAGGTCTTTGCAAGAAAGATTAAAGCTTTAAAATCTTCAAGTAAGTTGAATGCTGACGTGGTTTCTTTGGTAGATTCATTACTTGAAATTTACGATTTTGCCTTTGAAGCAGGGTATGAGTTAGATAAATATGAAGGTGTTGTGGTTGGTTTACCTGATTTACCTATGGTTATTATCCAAGGAGAACAAGCGGTTCAACCGAATTATACTGCATCTTACTACGCAGGAGAAGCTATGTTTTCTCCACTTCGTGATATTTCAGTTAACACTTCAAGACAAGTAGACTTGAAAGAAATTGTAGAGTCAAGTAAACCTATTTACTACCCTTATAAAATGTTGGAGTTTGCTTTAAGTCGTAAAGTAACAGTTCAGAAAGATGATTTGAACTTCCCTTCAGTTCCTATGAAGTGGAAAGGTTCAGATGGACAACGTGAATCGATTAAAGATTACTTAACGAAAAGAGCTTGGGAATATTTGGTGTTGGTGTGTGATACTTACCAAGATGGTTACTTTTGGTCTGATAAGGTTGCCTATTTCGGTAAAGGTGCAACAAGACCAATTACTCCAACAGATAACCAAGTCTTTAAAGACTACTTAACTAAGTTCAAAGCAACCTTCTCAACGTTTTCTATCTTGAAAAACCATGTCGGTATGATGGAGGATGAGAAGTGGGCTTCGGCTGAGTGGGTGGTATCTGCTCCAATTTCAGAACTGCAAAATAGTGAGTTTAACCATAGTAGTGCTTTATACACTGATGTCTTTGAATACGGTGGAGACTTTGAAGTTCCTTTAGTAAAGGATTTCAAAGATGTACGTGTTAGTCATTATTCTCACGTTGCTCGCCCAGATATTGCAGAGAGCGAACCGTTGTTTGCTTATAAAGCTTTAGAGTCTTTACAACGAAAAGGCGAAAAATTAACTTATGGCTACCAGTTGTTAGGTAAGGGTCTTGATGGTCGTATTCTAACTGCTTCTAATGATATGACTGCGGCTGTAAATGCAGGAGCTAAGTTAGT
>FLRW01323230.1_pt1 | contig 26005 bp, 26 predicted proteins | sample 1550421 | NCBI WGS metagenome assembly FLRW01 (sample SAMEA4031753, study PRJEB14383) | metagenome | biome: human; feature: oral; material: saliva | place: Philippines | collected 2014
GCAGCTCAAGTAGCTGGTGGTAATGGCGGTGGTCGTCCAGATATGGCTCAAGCAGGCGGTAAAGAACCAGCTAAATTAATGGAAGCATTAAAAGCTGGTGGTGAGGAACTAACATCTATGTTACAATAGGCATATAATTTTATAATTATATTTCTATCTGTTATAGAAAAAATTCATAATGCATAAAAAGTTAATGACTATGTACCTTTGATTCAAGTATAATAGTAGGCGAGGTTTCATTTTTACAAGTGAAGCCCGCCAATGTAATAAAAAGGAGGGATACGATGAAAGTTTCTGATGAAACCATGCTATTCCGTAAAGTAGACGATGAACCGATGACAGCAGAAGAAGTGCTTACTCGTGTTTATCAATCTATTCAAGAAAAAGGTTACAATCCAATCAATCAAATTTTAGGCTATCTAATCTCTGGGGATCCAGCGTACATTACTAGTTATAATAATGCACGTTCTGATATTCGTCGTTTAGAGCGAGATGACTTGATTGAGGAATTGTTGAAAGAATACGCAAAGGCTAAACAATTATAATGAGAATTATGTCATTAGACGTGGGCAGCCGCACTATCGGTATTGCCTGTAGCGATGCACTGCTCATGACTGCACAAGGTATTGAAACCATTCGTAGAACATCTCTTGAAAAAGACTTTAATCGCTTACAAGAACTCATTGCTGAATATGAAGTACATGAGCTTGTAGTAGGTATGCCAAAGAATATGAATGGTACAAAAGGTGAACGAGCTGAAAAGACTGAAGAATTCGTTGAAAAGATGAAAGAAGTCATCGATCTACCTGTTTCATATTGGGATGAGCGATTATCTACGGTTATGGCTGAACGCCAACTCATCGCAGCTGACGTAAGTCGTAAAAAGCGTAAATCTGTTATTGATAAAATGGCAGCGGTTGTAATTTTGCAAGGATACTTAGATCGCTTGCAGTTCAATAAATAAATCTTTTTTTCTACTAGGAGGGTTTCCAATGGTTGACCAAAACTTTGAAGGTGAAGTGTATTATTTAGAATTCGAAGATGATAACGGCAATAAACAATACTTCACAGAAGATGTTATTCTAAACCATGAAGGTCAAGAGTATGCAGTTCTTGTACATGTACAAGATGAAGACGCTGACCATGAAGGTCAAGAGGATACATACATGATCTTGGCTCGCATCGAAAAAAATGAAGAAGGCGTTGAAGTATACGCACCTTTAGATGAAGAAGATGAAGTTTTTGAAACTTTAGTAAAATTGTATGAAGAAATGGGTGAAGACGAATAATCGTCTTTAAACATAAATCTAGCGTATTGCGTAGAGCAATGCGCTATTTTTATATTTGGAGATAGTTAGTGTTGAATTATAAACTAAGGTGTTCATTCATATTATTAGCATGACCAAAAACTATAATTGATATATCACATAAGCAGAGGGAAACAAGGTGATTAGTACCCTTTTGTGTAGGGGAAATATAGAGTTTATGGTATAATAAAGTGATATATACTGTTATGTTACAGAAAGGAACTCAAGGACGTGAGAAAAGCCTTAAGATATATTCTAATTCTTGCTATTGTTGGTGTATTGATTGTTGGCGGTGGTCTTGGTGCACTATACCTGATACCTAATACCTTCGCTCAAGATGATGGTACCCAAGTTTTAGTTATTGAAAAGGGTCAAACGGGCTCTGAAATTGCAGATATGCTCTTTGAAAGAGGTCTTATCCGTTCTACCCAAGGTTTTAAACTTTGGTTGTACTTGAGCGGTACTAATGACAAACTCCAAACTGGGCACTACCAAATCCCTAATAAGGTAACTGTGCGCGAACTCATTTCTTTATTACAAGAAGGTCATGTAGAATCTATTCGTGTTACAATTCCTGAAGGATACACAGTTGGTGATATTGCAATCGTTCTTGAAAAAAATCAAATCATGAAGGCAAAGGATTTCTTAGCAGAAGCAAAGACCTTTGTACCATATCCATATATGAAAGGTACAAGACCTGCTACATATCCGGTGGAAGGGTTCTTGTTCCCAAGTACTTATGAAATTCCTGTAGGAGCTACGCCTCGTGAAGTTATTCAGATGATGGCTGATGAAATGAATCGTTACCTTACACCGGCTGTAAAGAAACAAATTCAAGCGCAGCATATGAGTATTCATGACTTTGTTACATTAGCATCTATTGTTGAACGTGAGTCTTTATTTGATGCCGATCGTCCTACTATTGCGGGTGTGTTTAAAAAGCGTTTGGCTCATGGTATTCCATTACAATCTGATGCGACCATTTCCTATGTACTTGGTTACGCAAAAGAAAACGTAACAATTGGTGATACTCAACTACAAAGTCCATATAATACATATGTATCTAAAGGCTTACCACCAGGACCGATTGCTAACCCTGGTAAAAAATCTTTAGACGCAGTATTACATTCTGAAAATACAGATTACTTGTACTTTGTAGCAGATAAAGAAGGTCATAATCACTTCTCTAAAACATACGAAGAGCATTTAGCGGAAGTTAATAAGATTTATGGTGCTGATACTGCAACAAGTGCGACTCCTTCTGCCACTACAGAAATCGCCGCACAAGCAGGTCCTAACTATGACGTAGCAGTAGCAACTACAGAGCCTGACTACAACTATAGTTCTGCAGAAGCGGTGGAAGCAGATTCTCAATATGTTGACGTCGAACCTACGTATAAATACACGCCAACAACTGTTCCAGCAGCTGAGGTTCCAGCTCCTGTACCTGCTCCAACACAAAATCAAACACCAACTCAAGTTACACCAGCTACTCCATCTTATGGTAATAGCAGTAATAATACTTATGTACCGACTACTAATCGTGCACCAGAAACGACTCCGTATGTAGCTCCAAGTACACAAGAGGTACCGCATATTGAAGTGAAACCAGCTGAATCGGTTGATCGATCTACGGTCAACGTGCCTACTGGTAATAGCAATAAATAATGTAGGAGATTGAATCTACTTTCATGACATTAAATAATATTTTAAATGAACAGCGTATTTATGCGATGATTAATGATGTACCGATTTTACGTGAATCCGAGGTTCATCTATTTGAAGAATTAATAGGTTTGTACCGGCCCACCTCTGTGTTAGAGGTGGGCACCGCCATTGGTTACTCAGCTTTATTGATGGCTCCGCTACTCGATAAAGAGGAGGGACACATTACATCTATTGAATTAGATGATGTGCGTCACGAAATGGCGAAATATTATATTAACCAATCCGATTATGCCGATAAAATTACATTGTTGAAAGGCGATGCGTCTCAAGTCTTAACGGAACTCACTGGGGAATATGATCTAGTGTTCTTAGATGGTCCTAAGGGGCAATATCTAAAGCAATTAGAGCTCATTTTGCCTCATGTGAAAGAAGGAGGCGTTATCCTAGCGGATAATGTACTCTTTAGAGGATATGTAAGGGGCGATAAGGAGCCGCCAAAACGGTTCAAAACTATCGTAAAACGGTTAAAAGAATACTTAACATATGTTGAAAATAAAGAATTGTTTAACACCACCATTTACCCTATGGGGGATGGCATGAGTGTGAGTGTGTGGAAAGGGCACAACAAATAATGGCAGAACATTTTATGGAATTGCTTTGTCCTGCAGGGAATATGGACAAGCTAAAAATGGCGATTCGCTATGGTGCGGATGCCGTATATTGCGCAGGTAAACGTTTTGGCTTGCGCGCAGGTAACTCTAATTTCTCCGACGAGGAATTAAAGGAGGCTGTAGAATTCGTACATGCTCATGGTAAAAAACTCCATGTTACATGTAATATCATTCCTCACAACGAGGATTTCGAAGGTTTAGAGGACTATTTGAAATTCCTTGAAAGTATCGGCGTTGATGCAATCATCGTTGCCGATATGGGCATTTTTAGCCTTGCTAAACGGGTGGCTCCAGGTCTTGAACTTCACGTGAGTACCCAAGCTTCCACTACAAACTGGCACACAGTTCAAATGTGGAAAGAACTTGGTGCTACACGTGTAGTAGCAGCTCGTGAAGTATCCTTAGCAGATCTTAAAGAAATGAAGGATAATGTAGATATTGAAATCGAATCCTTCGTACATGGCTCCATGTGTATTTCTTATTCTGGCCGTTGTCTTTTGTCTAACTACATGACAGGCAATCGCGATGCGAACCGCGGTCAATGCTCTCAATCTTGTCGTTGGAAATACTCCCTTGTGGAATCTAACCGACCTGGTGAATACTATCCAATTGAAGAAGATGAGCATGGTACATATATCTTTAACTCTAAAGATTTGTGCTTGATTCACCGCATTCCAGATTTATATGAAGCTGGTATTGATAGCCTAAAAATTGAAGGTCGTATGAAATCTGTTCACTACTGCGCAACAGTAGCGAAAGTATACCGTACAGCGATTGATACATACCTTAAAGAAGGTAAAGATTGGTACGTTCGTCCAGAATGGATTGCAGAATTAGAAAAAATTTCCCATCGTCCATATACAGATGGCTTTGCAGAAGGTCGTCCTGACGAAACGGCTCAAAACTATGGCAAATCTACTAATACACAAAGCCATGACTTCATCGGCTTAGTTATGGGCTACAATGAAGAAGAAAAATACGTTGATCTTGAACAACGCAACAACTTCAAAGTAGGCGATAAAGTAGAATTCTGCCAACCTAAAGGGGACCTTGTAGAAACTGTAATTGAAAAAATGACAGACGAAGATGGTAATCCTATCGACGTGGCACCTCATGCGCAAATGAAGGTTCGTATCTACATGGATACACCACTTGAGCCGTACTCCATGATGCGCCGTGAGTGCAAACCTAAAGAGGATTAATAGCTTACATATACTAATATAAAAAATCTTATATTTGAGTAGTAGTTACATTAACAATGGTATTTAGATTATAAAAGTAAGCCATATATGGAGTAGCTTTGAAGGAGGGCATTTATGAGTGGTACATCTTTAGAACCGAGTAAATCTATCGGTGCATTTCCAGATATACCTGACTTACCGACCTCCGGAGAGGAAGCGTATGTGTACTTTCATATAGATCCTACACAGACGAATTTCATCAATCGTATCATTGAAGGCTATGAATACTTAGGTGTTATGACCTCTGTAGATACAAGTGGGCGGTGCATGTTGCGCTGTACGCCCTCTACGCGGTCATTGGCTATTGACGTATTACGTAGTTTATCTGATTATGTCACTATCGAAAATTAAGTATATTGTTGGTTTTATCTATATCTAGTGTGCACCTATGTAAGTCTGTTATAGCATCTAATAGGGCATACAACTAGAACCAAGTATATGAATAGTAGAGAAATGAGAGTATATCTATGAAACAATCTATTTTGAAACGTGCATTATTAACAGCTTGCCTTAGTGTATCTATGGCAGGTGTGGCTATGGCAGGCCCTGTAGGTCCTGTCATCATTCCTCAAGCAGGGGATGTGGTTATTATCAATCATGGCCCTGATATGACTTTCACAGGGAATATCAATTTTGATGTGGAAAGCCAAACCAATAATAATCTACAAATTGGCTCCACTGTGATTCCTAATGTTGTATACGGTGCAGCGTTCAATAAATCTGGTGCACCAGATACAATTATCCCAGCGCAAACTTACGTATATGTAGGCACAAAAGATGGGGCGAATGCTTTCACAGAGGCTAGCGATACTGACAAAAAAGGGGCTAACTGGAACGTAGAAACGTTGAAAAAAACTAAATCTGGCGACGTGCAATTAGCGAGCCGTGGTGTTCCTGAAAAGCCATTGGCAAACCAAGTAGCAACTATTAAAGATTCCATTATGCTTAGCGCTGTAGACCTTAGTACAACAGAGGTAGGTCGCAATAGCAAGGGCGTTCTATACATGACTGTACCTAAGGAATTGAAATTGACGGCTGATACTGCTATTCCAGAAGACGTACGGGAAACAATGCCGGCTATGTTCCGTGGTAAAATGGGTGACTCCCTCATGGTAAACCTTATGCCTCTCAATGAAGAGGAGAAACAACAATTAGCGGCAAATCCACATAATGCAAATACAATCGTATTCAACCGTGGTATGAGCATGGCGAAAATGATTGGCTCTTCTGCACGCACTAGCAAAGTGTACACATACATGAAGGACCATTACTTAAACCTCGTTATCGTAGCGAAAGATTACGACGATAATGGTGCTCGTGGCAGCGGTGTTATGATGGTTTCTAAACAAGATAACTCCAATGATGTGCTCTTAACACTTTACAAAGGCCCAGATCTTTCCAATAGTAAGTTGGAAAAAGTAATTGGTGCTATGTTATCTACAAACTTCAAACGCTAATAATCTAGCCTATGTACAGTGAGCTGTAGTACAGCTACATTGATTAGCGTATATATGATAATCTTAATAAACGGCTCGAGTTTCATATGTACCCCTTTTAATGGACAACCCGTAAAAGGGGTACATATCAGTTATATCGGGCCGTTTTTATATGATGTGTTTGAAGGCGTTTCTTTAATTTATAGATTTTCTGAAATTTACAGTTAAACTGTATTGAATTTTTTGATTCTCTATGATACTATAATCTAGTAAAAGTGATGCAAAGGACATGATTCTCATATCCCTGTGTACCAGAGAGAGGCAGATGCTGGAAATGCCTTACACATATATCAGAGTTACCCCCTTTAAACTGATTTGTCGAACCTAAGTAGGCAAATACGGCCGCCACCGTTATCGGGCTTAATGAAGTGAATTACTTACATATATATTTGTATAGGTAGTTAACTAGGGTGGAACCGCGAATGATCTTCGTCCCTTGTTTGTAGGGATAGAGGGTCTTTTTTTATTACCAAAATCCAACTATCCTAGTGTATAAATTGGAGGAAAGAAAAATGGCAGATGTAAAAATCATTTTACCTGATGGTAGTGCAAAGGAATACGCTGCTGGCACTACTCTTGGGGAAGCAGTAAAACAATTATCTAACAGCTTGGCTAAAAAAGTACTAGCTGCTAACGTAAACGGTGAATTAACAGACCTTCGCGAAGAACTCGTAGATGGTTCTGAAGTAGCTTTCTTAACATTCGAAGAAGATGGCGGTAAACATACTTTGCGCCACACAGCTTCTCATATTTTGGCACAAGCGGTTAAACGCTTATGGCCTGAAGCTAAATTGGCTATCGGTCCTGCTATCGACAAAGGCTTCTACTATGATATCGATATGGAACATACTTTGACTCCTGAAGATTTAGGCAAAATCGAAAAGGAAATGAGCCGTATTGTTAAAGAAAACTTGCCAATTACTAAATCTGTAATGTCTCGTCAAGAAGCTATTGAGTTCTTCAAATCTAAAAACGAAGACTACAAGGTAGAATTGATTCAAGACCTTCCAGAAGATGCAGTAATCTCTTGCTACTCTCAAGGCGATTTCATCGATCTTTGTGCAGGTCCTCACGTAGCATCCACTGGTAAGGTGAAAGCTTTCAAATTACAAAGCATTGCAGGTGCATACTGGCGCGGCGATGAAAAAAATAAAATGTTGCAACGTATTTACGGTACAGCATTTGAGAAAAAAGAAGACCTTGATGCATACCTTCACTTACTTGAAGAAGCAGCTAAACGGGACCACCGTAAACTTGGTAAAGAACTTGGCTTGTTCGTTATCAAAGAAGAAGGTCCTGGTTTCCCATTCTTCTTACCAAAAGGTATGGCTCTTCGCAACGAATTAGAAAACTTCTGGCGTGAAGTTCACCATGAATTTGATTACGAAGAAATTCGTACGCCAATCATCTTAAATAAACAATTGTGGGAAACATCTGGTCACTGGTTCCATTACCGTGAAAACATGTACACTACAATCATCGATGATGAAGAATATGCAATTAAACCAATGAACTGCCCAGGTGGTATCTTGGTTTACCAAAACGAAATGCATTCCTATCGTGATTTCCCATTACGTTATGCTGAACTTGGTTTAGTTCACCGTCATGAATTATCTGGTGCATTACATGGCTTGTTCCGTGTACGTGCCTTTACTCAAGACGATGCTCACGTATTCATGTTGCCAGAACAAATGCAATCTGAATTGATGAAAGTTATTGAATTATTCGACCGGATTTACAGCCAATTTGGTTTGAAATACCATGTTGAATTGTCTACTAAACCAGACAATGCAATGGGTGATGATGCAATTTGGGAAGCCGCTACAGAAGCATTGCGTAATGCTATCGAAGCCAAAGGTATTCCTTACGTAATTAACCCTGGCGATGGCGCATTCTACGGTCCTAAACTTGATTACCATATCGAAGACTCCTTAGGCCGTACATGGCAATGTGGTACTATCCAATTGGATATGAACTTGCCTGAACGCTTCCAAATTGATTACGTTGGCGAAGATGGTCAAAAACACCGCCCTATCATGATTCACCGTGCATGCTTCGGCTCCATGGAACGTTTCATCGGTATCTTGACTGAACACTATGCAGGTGCATTCCCAACTTGGATGGCTCCTGTACAAGTTAAAATCTTGCCTATCTCTGAAAAACATGTTGAATATGCTAAAGCATTAGCAAAACAAATGCATCGCGACTATGTACGTGTAGAAGTGGATGATCGTAGCGAAAAAATTGGCTACAAAATCCGCCAAGCTCAAATGGCAAAAGTTCCATACATGCTTGTTGTAGGTGATAAAGAGGTTGAAGAAGGTACAGTTAACGTTCGTAAACACGGCGGTGACGAATTGGGTTCCGTACCATTCGAAGAATTCTTCAATTCTATTAAAATCGAAATCAAAGAACGTAACTAACCTTAAAGGGATTAGTTATTTCTGATGACTCTATAATAGGTAGGGTTTGGTTCTCACTAAGTGAACCAAACTCTACCTTTTTGTTTTCCTCTAAATAAAGTTTTTAGACAATTAAATAATTCAGAAGATTGAGAAATATATATTGCATAATTTTCACTAAGCTGTATAATTAAATGTTAGTGAACTTAGTACATATATTAAGTCTACTTATATTCTCTTTAATTGTTACCTGTGAGTAGCGAAAGGAAAAAACTATGAAAGATGTAAATTCATACGGCTGGAAAGCTGTCATTGGTTCTTCCATTGGTTATGCCATGGATGGTTTTGATCTCCTGATTTTAGGTTTTATGCTAACCTTGATATCAGGGGATTTAGGTTTGTCTACGGGACAAGCTGGTTCGTTAGTTACGTGGACCTTAATTGGCGCTGTATTAGGTGGCTTCATTTTTGGTACCTTATCGGATAAATATGGCCGTGTTCGCGTCTTAACGTGGACTATCGTACTCTTTGCCGTATTTACTGGACTCTGTGCTTTTGCTCAAGGCTATTGGGACCTACTTATTTACCGTACAATCGCTGGTATTGGTTTAGGTGGTGAATTTGGTATCGGTATGGCATTAGCTGCTGAAGCGTGGCCTGCGAAACACCGTGCAAAAGCGACTAGCTATGTTGCTCTTGGCTGGCAATTAGGCGTATTGGCCGCTGCATTATTAACACCGTTATTAATTCCTCACATCGGATGGCGCGGCATGTTTATGGTAGGTATTATTCCTGCCTTTGTGGCCTGGTTCTTCCGTGCGAAACTACACGAACCAGAAATCTTTGTACAAAGCAAAGAGGTAAATGAACATTCCCATAGTGAATCCTTTAAATTACTTGTGAAAGACGCCGCCACTACGAAAACATCGATTGGTGTGGCTATCTTAACATCCGTTCAGAACTTTGGGTACTACGGTATTATGATCTGGTTACCTAACTTCTTGAGTAAGCAATTAGGTTTCTCCCTTACTAAATCTGGTTTATGGACTGCCGTTACAGTATGCGGCATGATGGTTGGTATTTGGCTATTTGGACGATTAGCGGATAAACTTGGTCGTAAACCTACATTTATCCTATTCCAAGTATGTGCAGTAGCTTCTATTTTGATTTACTCCCAACTATCTGATCCAACAGCGATGCTATTTGCTGGCGCTATTCTAGGTGCCTCTGTAAATGGTATGATGGGTGGCTATGGTGCCTTGATGGCAGAAGCGTACCCAACAAGCGCTCGTGCAACAGCTCAAAACGTATTATTTAATATCGGCCGTGCTGTAGGTGGCTTTAGCCCAATGGTGGTGGGTATGATTATCTCCATGTATTCCTACCAAGTGGCAATTGCCTTCCTTGCAATTATCTATGTAATCGATATTCTAGCAACAGTATTCTTGATTCCTGAACTAAAAGGTAAGGAACTAGAATAAGAATATTAAAATTAATCTAATAAATATAGAATCACTTAAATCTATTGAATTAAAATTTAATCATCAATTAAGCGCTGTCTTCGGACGGCGCTTTTTTGTGTTTCTTTAAGCCTCTGGTCATTTATGAAGAATAAATTTATTTGCAGGAATTTTGAAAGTTCTGTCGAATATTATTTGGGGTTATTCAATTTTTGACGTAAAAACATAATGCAAACTTTAATTTTATTATGCATTTTCCTGTGGTAATAACAGTAAACACTAATTTAGTTGAGGCCAGGTATAAGTCATTTTAAAGATACTACCAGTTAAAAATAAATTTGGTAAGAGAAGATATAACTTATTTCGGCAATATTACCAGTTAAAACTAAATTTGATAAGAGAAGATATAAGTCATTTCGGCAATACACCAGTTAAAACTAATTCAGCTGAAGACAGGTATAAGTCATCCTAAAGATACTACCAGTTAAAAATAAATATTTTTAACTGGTAGTAATTGAGATATAGGGTATGTATGGTAGAAATAGTAAATAGGTTTGACTACTAATTTTTTTAGAGTAATAGGGATATTCATAGCTATATTTGTATCTACATGGGATAAGGAGTGATCTAAATGGCACGATTGCGTTTACGTGCGGTCAGCGAGTTTGAGGAACGTTTTAATAGATTAGAGCGAGCTATGCGATATGGGAGAAGATTAAATATGGCAAAAAGAATGCCTAGAGATATATTTTTACCAGAGGATAAGATGTTATGGTTTTTGTTTGAGCGTATATATACAGTAGTTCATGATAGGGAGGTAGCCGTATTAAAACGGTTTGCGTTAACACCGATGCAGTATAATGTTTTGGAGTTTGTTTATGTTTCCTCGTGTAATCCAACATTAGGATTTATTGTTGATGAGTTACGTATGTCATATGGTAATTTATTTGCAGTTGTAAAAAATTTAGTGAAAAAAGGCTTAGTTATTTGTGATATTTGTCCAAATGATAAACGCTCTAAAAACTTAGCTCTGACTTATGAAGGCAAGCTTTTATTTGAAGAGGTACAAGTCATATATGATAAAGTCTTAGGCAATATATTTTCAGCTATGGGTAAAAATAAAAAAGGAGAAATAAAATCTAATTTATTATATGTGCTCAGACATTTCAGTCCAGAGAAAATAGAGTGAATAGAAATTTTAAACGAGTAAAATTAACTAGTCAAAAATAGCGGTTAGAATTAACCATTAGAATTAAACTATTAGAATTAACGATTAAAATAAAAGATCCTACTATTTCTAACTAATAAGAAATTGTAGGATCTTGAAATTTTTAGACTTTAGATTTGGCTAGTTAGTATTAAGCAATTCCAATCCAGTGCCAGTATGTAAGTGCGAATATGAGCATCATCACATAGCCGATGATAGTTAATGGAATACCTGTAGTCATAAATGTTTTTACATCAAATGTATCTGTACCGTAAGCTAGCATGCCTTGTGGAGAGTTTACTGGTAATACTAGACCAAAGCAGATCGCATATTGCATGAGCATTGTTACTCCTAAAGGGTTGAGTCCTTCTGCGCTATGACTCATAACAATGGAGATTACTATTGGAATCATCGCGGAGGATAGAGCTGTAGCAGAGGCAAAGCCTAAATGGATAACAATAAGAAATGCAGCCATTACAGCAATTAAAATGAATACGCTCGCTGTTTCGAGGGAGAATGCATTAACAAATACTTGAGCAAGCCATGTAGCGGCTTTTGTTTTGAGTAATACTGCACCAAGACCAATGCCTGCACCAAACATTACGATAGAACCCCAGTCGATATTTGGTTGGGCAAATTTCCAGTCCATAATACCGATCTTAGGGAAGAAGAATAAAGCGATGGCTACAATTGTAGATGTTGTAGTATCGATAGAGTGTAATTTGCCACCTGTAGCCCACAATGCAAGTAGCGCGATAGAAATACATAATAATTTCTTTTCATCAAAGGACATAGGACCGATGGCTTCACGCATTTTTGCGAGCTGTATATCGCCACCGACAAGTTCTTTGAACTCTGGTTTTATAAGAGCTTGTGTTAAGAAATATGTAATAATAACCATGATAATGGAGAACGGAGCAGCTGTAGAGAGCCAATCAATCCAACTTACAGCACTTTTCATTTGTGTTTGCATAAAGCCAACAGCCACAAGGTTTTGAGCCGCTGCCGTTTGAATCATTATGTTCCAGAATGTATCTGCCTGTATGGCACCGACCATGAGAAGAGCTGCTACACGGCTTTTACGTTCAATACCTAAGTTTTCGACAATACCAATAATAATTGGTGCTAAGCAAGCAATACGAGCCGTCGCACTTGGAACAAAGAAAGCAAGGATAAGACCTGTAATAATAACACCTAAATAAATACGGCTAACTTTCGTGCCTACACTAGATAAAACCATCATGGCAATTCGACGATCAAGGCCTGTTTTACGCATAGCTACAGAGATAAACATAGCTGCGCCTACGAGAATCATCGCCGGAGAAGAATAACCTGAAATGATAAGCTTTAAGGCGTTAGCCGTACCCATCGCCTTAGTCGGTGCCTCTGGATTTGGCGAGAAACCTAATAATAAGGCGGTGAGGGCCGTAATCATAGTGGCACTTACAGGATAGGATACAGCTGATGTCATCCATAAAATAATAGCAAAGGCTAGAACGCCTATCATGCGATGTCCACCAGTAGAGAGTGACTCTGGTGTTGGTAATAATAAAATACCGCCTAGTACAATAAAGGCAAGAATTAGACCTATATTTTGTACATTGCTGCGGCTAGTAGGAGGCGCAATGCCTGTTGAAGTGCTCATAATAAAACCCCTTTCAAAATAAGACATTTAAAGTAAATTAATTTGATATATTAGCTGAATCACTAGCATATTGATCTTGACGGTTATCCCTAGTTTCCTATATATCGAAATGTGGGCGTGTCGAAATGTCAGAATGTTGGAATAGCAGAATGCAATATGTTAGAAACAAGTAATTTCTATATATATTATTGTATCGCATTTTTCTATAGAATTAATGGTTTAATGTAAAAATATTGTATATATAAATGGAATAGGTGCCAGTGAAGATGCTTATATACAGAACATATAAACTCTGTTGTACTATAAGAGTTATAATAATAAATTAATTGAGAAAGTGATAAGATTGTTGTTGACTTTCAGTAATCGATTTGTTATTATAATTAAGTAATTTATGAAGCAGAGGCCATCCGCCACTCACCTAATACCAAGAAGTATGAGGTTAATATAGAGAACTCTATTCGGATGGTGTTTGCCGTCCGTTTTTTTTATTCTCTTGGAGGTGAACGCTATTAGCAAGGATACACCACGCATTAATGAAGAAATTCGTGCTCGTGAACTTCGTGTCGTAGGTCCTGAAAACGAACAAATCGGCATTATGTCTGGCCGTGAGGCATTGGCATTGGCTGAAGAAAAGCATCTTGATCTTGTGGAAATTGCACCTAACGCTAAACCACCAGTAGCTCGCATTATGAACTACGGTAAATATCGTTATGAACAACAAAAACGCGAGAAAGAAGCGAAAAAGAAACAAAAAATCGTAACTTTAAAAGAAGTTAAGTTACGTCCACATATTGAAGACCATGACTTTTACGTAAAAATGAAAAACGCATCCAAATTCTTGGGTGAAGGTAATAAAGTAAAAGTAACTATCATGTTCCGCGGTCGTGAACTTTCACATCCAGAACTAGGCATGGCAGTATTGACACGTTTCGCTGAAGAACTCAAAGAAACAGCGTCTATTGAAAAAGCAGCTAAATTAGAAGGTCGTAACATGACCATGATTTTAGTAAGTAAATAATGTTTTGGGAGGATTATAATTATGCCAAAAATTAAAACTCGTCGCGCAGCGGCTAAACGTTTCGCAGTAACTGGTACTGGTGAATTCAAGCGTGCAAAAGCTTTCAAAAGCCACATTCTTGAGAAAAAATCTCCAGCTCGTAAACGTAATTTACGTAAAGCTACATTGGTTGCAAAAGCTGACCACAAACGCGTAGCTAAATGCTTACCATACGCTTAATCGTTAACTATTAGATTGATAATATCGCAATTTAGGAGGAATATACAATGGCAAGAGTGAAAAAGGGCGTTACAGCTCATGCACGTCATAAAAAGATTTTAAAATTAGCTAAAGGTTACCGCGGTACACGTTCCCGTTTGTTCAAAAAAGCTAACGAAACAGTAATGAAAGCGTTGTACTACGCTCGTCGTGACCGTCGTGCGAAAAAACGCGAATTCCGTCAATTGTGGATCGCTCGTATCAACGCAGCGGCTCGCATCAATGGCACAACTTACAGCCGTTTCATCGCTGGTTTGGCTAAAGCAGGCGTTGAAGTTAACCGTAAAATGTTGGCTGACTTGGCAGTTAACGATGCAGCAGCATTCGCTAAACTTGTTGAAGTAGCTAAAAATGCTTAATAGCATAACAATACAGACTAAGGACTCTCTTTGGAGGGTCCTTTTTTGTATGGTGAAAGTATGATATAGTGAAAATACATATCGTGTTGTGTAAAAGCGGGAGAATAGAGGAGGAGTAGGTAATGGAACAGTTATTTTATCTGTTGATACCTTTAGGACTTTGTTTGTTTTATTTAGGTATTAAATACACGATTCGCTTTGGTAGAGCTAAGATGCTCTATGAAATGCCTTATGTAAATAAAGAAGGCACTTTTACGTTAGAACGAGCAGGTACTTATGGCCTATGGCTTAGTGGAAAAATGTTTACAAAGGCACCTATTGGCGAGTTTGGTTTTAACTTAGTTGATGAAAAAACGGGAAGGACAATTCCTTTATTTCTATATATTATGCGCGCCCGAGTTAATGGCATTACTCACTCAAGAATGGAACTATATACCTTTGATGCAGGTCCAGGCACCTATAGACTGTCCATTACAGAAGATCCTTTTGTACTAGATACAGTAATGAAAAAAGTAGGCGATAAGGTGATTAAAGGAGCGGTTAATTATAATCTATTTACTATACAAATCTATACACATACTTCCTTTGTTTTAAGGTTTATATCAATTTGGATGATTGCACTTGGACTTATTATTGCTGTATTAGGCGGAGTTCTTCCTAACACTTTAGTGTGAAATAGTAGATCGTTTTGGCTATTTTATATAATGAATAAATTATCAGAAAAGTGAAATACCGAAAGAGGAGTTTTATCATAGCTTGTAGAACTAACACAATAATGAACCTATTTGAAGGTGTTTGTTAAAAGGAGACATTATTATGGGAATGTTGAAAAAGCTTTGTATGACTTCTATGTTAGGTGTTATGATTGCTGTGCCTACGTATGCAACTGTTGTTACAGGTAGTCAATCTGATGTAAACATGGAATTAAAATATCCATTGGTATATACCACTAATATGTTTGCACAAAAAGCAATCAATACAGATATTGCTAACTATGTTTTATATGCGAAATCAGTTTATTACGATCAACATGCGTACCAAGTAAAACAAAACTATAAAGTTACCTATGAAGATGCTCAAGTAGTATCTATTTTGTTAACTACATATCACTATCATGCTGGTACTGCACATGGTATGTATAACACTAAAGGCTTAGTATATAACAAGATAACTGGCCAAAGAATTCCGCTATATAACTATGTAAAAATTGCTAGTCCACAACAAATAGAACGGGGCATTAATTCTGGCATATTGCGCCTCTACCGTGAAGATCATAAAAAAGCAGACCTACTACCTAACTGGAATGTAGAATACGTTTCTGATAACTACTACTTAAAAGGTAAAGGTGCTATCGGTCTTGTATACCAACCATATGAATTAGGACCATACTCTTATGGGAATACATTCGTTGAATTTTCACCAAAAGCCATTGAATACTTTAACCGTATGAATGGTTAGAGAATAGTAATTGGTAGATTGAGTTCTAATTAGAAATTTGAAATAGTCATAAAAAAGCCTGTAATACTTAGATGAGTATTACAGGCTTTCATAAAATGAAAGAAATAGTTCATTATGTGATATTCTAGAGTTATAAAGTTATAAAAGTCTATATAAATAGATAAGAGAGAAGGAAATATAATGAAAAAAATACTTATTATTTTATTATTGTCTTGTATAGTATTACCATTACAAATTCAGGCTATATCTATGCAAGATATAAAGATTAATAAAAATAATATTTCTATTATTACAGGTAAGAACTCTATCACATATTTTGTAGATAAGAGTTCTATTAAAAGTATTGAAGAAGACCAATCTATTTACAAAGTTCAAGCAGTTGTATATGAGGTTGAAAATAAAAATAGTCATAGACTTAATCCATATATTCATAAGGTTTTAGTTACATATCGATATGATATAAGATATACAGTAGCTAGCATATTGCGTATACCACAGTATTCACAAGATTATTCTTTACTTATTTATGCTAAACAAGCTAGTTCTGGCATGAGATTGACTATGAATAGTATAGAAGACTTTAATTATGAAGGTATACCTTTTGCTAACTCTAATAATAGAGCAGAACAATACGTTGATGTAGCTTTACATGATCCTAAATATGTAGTGGGAAATTATATTTTTAAAGAAGCATATGGCACAAGTTTTGAAAATATGATACCAGTTAAGAACTAAATTAAAGAAAATTGTTTTATAGATCAAGTTACAATACAGTTAATATTACTATTTTATGGAGAAATGTATATGTTAAAACGATTATTACTAAGTGCTGTAATGTTAAGTGCTGTTGGTGTATCTAGTTATGCTGTTGATGTAAATATACCAGGTGCAGATTCTACAATATCAAAGGATGCTTATCAGAATTATCGTAAGGTGGATGAGACTGCTAAGAAGATGGAAGCTGATGTGGGCGATAAGGTGCGGGCTAAATATTCAAATAATATGCCTAAAAAATGGACGATAGATGAATTAGTATATTTAACTCAAGAAATAAATCATTCAGTTAACTTCTCATCTTCTGTTTTTATTCTTAAAGATAATGGAGCTAATTTAAAATTTACTTTTCCTGACGGGACTCGGTTTGGTAAAACTACTAAGGGGGACCCGTTAACTACAGAGATTAAGCGTGGAAACTTTCTTTTGATTGATGGAAACCTAAATTATAACATTCGTAAAGAAAATCAAAGCACGTCTACAGGGAATTCATTCTCCTATTCAACTGTTAAAAATGCAACATGGGAGATTAGCCCAACTAAAACGGGTTCATTAGAGGGGGCTATTAATTTTAAAGTTAAGGCAGATCCTTCAGTATCGTATCAGATTGCTTTTGATTTGACTAAAAAGAAAGAAGTTGAGTTGTTAAAAACACATAATCAAGAGTATCTATATAAACAACTCATGTCTCCGTTGGTTAATTATGTGTTGCCGTCTATTGAGCCAGCTAAGCAATTACTTTCAAAAACTAAACCTATAACAATTAATGGATTTACATTCCAAACGTTGAAATCTAGCGATTTAACTTATAATGGTCCTGATAATGATGCTATTTACATTTACGATGGTAAAAGCTATCGTGAAGGCATTATGGTACGAGAATTACAACCAGAAGAATTAGCTAAACCACATACAATAAATGCTAAATTAATACAATTCTTTGCTATGTATAAGCCTTACTCTGAGTATAGACCTATTCAATATGCAACCGTTTGGAATGATGCTACCCCTGCTATTTATATGGAAGTAGAACGATCCACATCAAAAATGTATATTCAGTCATTATATGATGATAAGTATTTATATACGCACTTTATCATGGCAGATTTAGATTATAAAGTTCCATCAAAAGATTTGCGTGATGTGGTCCAATATGTTGATAATGCAAATGATAAAGATAAATATTCAAAAAGTTTAGCAGGTATGTCAGCTGTACCAAAAGGAGTATTTGATATGACTTTATTTCCCAAAAAGCAGTAAATAATTATAAAATGTAATGACCTTAGAATTAACCTATGGAAATAGTTAACCTGAAATGTGAACCGGATTTAATTCCTACCCTAATTCGTGAAAGCGGAATTTACCCTGAGTATCATATGAATAAATAACACTGGTTCTTGGTGGATATTGAAAGATATGAAGATATAGAGAGGCTTAAATACTGATAGATATGAACTATAGACTGGTAAGGATAATATAAGATAAAATTAATTTATGAAAGTATCGTTGGTTTATTTGTACGTTTAATAAATCTTACAAGATACCTTTATCATGTTTGACTTTATAGTTTTTAAATTAATAATCTTCATAAATTGATTAGGTAATCTATCCTACTTTTATTTTGAAAATATATAGGAAGGTGTTATGAGCACTAATAATATAAAATCTAAATGTCAAATTTTTACACCTAAAAATTATGTTAAAGAATTGCTAGATAGTGTTGACTATAATAATGATATTTTTTCAAAAAAAGTATTAGAAAATTCATGTGGTGATGGAAATATATTATTGGAGGTTATTGAGCGCTACATTAAAAATGGTAAAAATATAGGAAAATCTTTAGAAGAGATTAGTATAGGTTTATCAGAGAATATTTATGGTTTTGAAATAGATTCGTTTCAGTATAATAGTTGTATTAAAAACTTAAATGCACTTATTGTGTTATATGGTTTACCGAAAGTAAAATGGAAGATTTATAATCAGGATTTTTTAAAATATGATTTAAATGAAAAGTTTGACTATGTTATAGGAAATCCACCATATATAACATATAAAGAAATTCCTGATTCCGATAGGGAATTTATAAAAATGAATTTTATAAGTTGTAAGAAAGGTAAGTTTGACTATTGTTATGCTTTTATTGAAAAGAGTTTTAACTTACTTTCTAGTTCTGGTAAAATGTCATATTTAGTGCCTAGCAGTATTTTTAAAACAGTATTTGGAAATAAGTTAAGGCTAATAATTAAAGATTATGTTTCTTTAATTAAAGATTATAATGATAATAATATTTTTGAGAATGCATCTATAAAATCATCAATATTAGTATTAGATAGAGCAGATAATTCTAAAATAATATCGTATATTAGTACTAATAAAGATGATGTTATAACTCTTAATAAAAGTAATCTAGGTGAAAAATGGATTTTTTCAAATTTTCTTAATTGTGGTAACAATCGATTTGGTGATTATTTTAAAGTTTCACATGCAGTTGCGACTCTATTAAATAAAGCCTTTGTAATAAACTTAGATAACTGTAAAAATGAAGATACATATTATAAAATTGGAAAGCATATAATTGAAAAAGAAATAGTTAAAGATACTGCAACACCTAAGAGTAAACGATACTGTCGTAATGAAAAAATAATTTTCCCGTATTTTTATAAAAATGGGAAAATTATAAAAATTGATGAATCAGAATTAAGAAAAAAATTTCCAGGAACATTCAGGTATTTAAAGTCCTTTTATAATGAGCTAATTAATAGGAAGTGCGATAAAAATTCCTCTTGGTTTGAATATGGGCGAACACAAGCTTTAAGTAATCTAAATCAAAGAAAATTACTTATCTCTACTGTGGTCACTAATGAGGTTTTAATATATGCTTTAAATCAATGTTGTATTCCTTATGCAGGCCTATATATCATCCCCAGAAAAACTAGGCAGAAATATAGTTTAAAAGATGCAAAAACTATTTTAGAAAGTTTAAATTTTTTGAATTATGCTAAACAAACGGGGATTCCAATTAATGGAAACTCTGTAAGAATAACCTCTAAGGATATTGAAGCATATAGATTTTAAAGAGGAGATATGATGGAATATCTTAAATATGTGATAGAAGATAGTACAATTGCTAAATTACTTGGAGTACAGAATTTTACTTCTGATGAATCTGCGGTATTGGAATTAGTTAAAAATTCTTATGATGCCGAGGCTGTTAGTTTAACTCTCGAGTTCAAAAACAATTCTTTAATCATTAAAGATGATGGAAAAGGAATGAGTGATGAAGATATAAAGCGTCACTGGATGCATATTGGAAAAAGCGAAAAAGGCTATGAAGTTTTAGATAAATATAATAATAAAAGAATCCAAGCGGGTTCTAAAGGTGTTGGACGCTTTGCTTTAGCAAGATTAGGTGAGTATATAGAGTTATTTTCAAAGAAAAAGGATTCAAATGGTGTTCTGTGGAAAACTGATTGGAATAACTCTACAATTGAATATAAAGATTTAAGTGATGAAATTGGAACTTGTATTCAAATTAAATCGTTGAGGAATAATTGGACTTTATCTAGGATCAAGAATTTAACAAAATATCTTGAGAAAACATATAATGATAAAGCTATGAAAATCAACATTATCTCAGGTGATTATAATGTTGTTGTTGGCCCTTATTTTCCAGAAGTTAAAATAGGGATAAATTGTCGCAGCTACATTAGATTGCAGTATGAAGATGGCAAATTAGGTGTTGATGTGATTTCTGATGAATTTACTGAAGAAACTAAAAAATACTATTTTAAGGATAATTTAAATCATTTTTTTATAGATATTGATGTATATGATGAGTTGCAGGATAATGAACATGTTGATATCAGTAATAATGAGTTGAGTGATGTATTAAGTAAGATAGGTCAGTTTTCTGCAAATTTTTACTTTAATTTAACTGCAACTAAACAAGATCAAGAAAAATTTTTATATAAATTTTTGAATACAATTGAACCTACTAAACCGGGTATAATTTTATATAGGAATGCATTCAGTATTTCATCATACGAAGGTGATAAGGATTGGTTAGGGTTGGGAAGACGTTCTAGAATGTCTCCAGCCGCTGCCTCTCATCCTACAGGCGCTTGGCGTGTTCGTGAAAACCAGATATCGGGTTTTGTACAGATTGATAAGGAAGAGAATAAATACTTGCAAGATTTGATGAATAGACAAAGTATGGATGAAAATATATATTATAAAGTTTTTGTTCAGATAATTACTATTGGAATTAAAGAGTTCGAACGTTATAGACAAGGAATTATACGATCAATTGATTTAAAAAATAAAATAGAAAATACTAAGAAAAATCGACTAATTGATAAAATTATTCGGAATCCCAAAAAATTAGAAGATTTGTCTAAAAAAGAGAATGCAAAATTTATATCAGAATTAAGAAATGTTAAGAAACAGGAGCATAAAGCAGAGAGAGAGAGAGCAGATATTGAAGCTAGATATAAATATGATGTAAGAATTCTTAATGTCTTATCTACCATTGGATTGAAAGCAGCCTCAATCGCTCATGAATTAAAAAATGATAGAAATATATTAGAAACTAGTTATATGAATATAATTCAAGCCTTGAAAGACTATGATATGTGGGATATTTTAACTAGTATAGAATATCAGAAAAAAGCATATAAAAATGTACCATTACTACTTGAACAAAGTAATAATATATCAAAAAAACTCGTTACCTTTATGAATATAATGTTATCTAATATTGAAAAAAGTAGCTTTGAATATAATTTATTGAATATTAAAGATGTAATTAGTACTATTCTTTGTAGTTGGTCCACAGAATACATGTGGGTAAATATTAATCTTATAGTAGATGATAATTTAAAGTTTAATATATCAAAAGACATAATTGGTGTTGTTTTGGATAATTTAATACTTAATAGTATTCAACAAAATGAACTTAATCAGAAGTTAGATATTTCTATAACCATTTCTATTTTAGATAATATGTTACATTTTAAATATAGCGATAATGGAAAAGGTCTTGATAAAAAATATCATAGTAATCCAAAGAGGATTCTTGAGGTTTTGGAATCTACTCGCAAAAATGGACATGGGTTAGGTATGTGGATGATTAATAATACAGTTATTTTAAGTGGTGGAGAAATTTTAGAGATAAATGGTACAAATGGATTTAATATAGAGTTTAATTTAGGAGATAAGTGTTAAAGTGGAATGTATAAAAATACTGTATATCGATGATATACCTGATACTGAATTTTCAAAATTTTTAGATCAATATCAAGAAAAAGAATCAGATAATGTTAAAATAGAAGTAGAGGAAATTCAATTTATGCCAGAGGAAGGTTATGAATCCTTACTTAAAAACAAACTTGTAAGTGACTCTAATATTATTTTTATTGATTCTAAGCTATTTGAAAATAAAACTGTTGCACATGGGAAGTTTACTGGTGAAGAGTTTAAACTAATTTTAAGAAAATACTTCCCTTTTATTGAGGTATTTGTTATAACACAAAATGATATAGAACCTAATTATTCTAAAATAGCAAAATATGATATAAATAAAGCTAAAACTGCTACTGAATATTATTGGGAGAGTATTCCCAAATATATAAAAGATGCGATAAAAAAAATACAAGAATCTAGATTATTATTGAAAAAGATTGAAGAACAAAAACAGCTTGAATCATATACTATTGAAAAAATTTCTAATTCATTAAATGGGATAAGTCTATATGATGAATTAAGCAAGAAAGATCTAGATAAGATTATTACCTTATTTAAGGATATACAGGGAAGTGTAGATGGAAAATGATTATAGAAATACAATATATTGTGAATCTTTAGATAATATTCAATACAAAAAAAATACAGTTAAGCAGTTAGTGTTATCAGAGCATCCCAAAGCAATTGATTTACATAGTTACATTAGTGATAATAATAAAAAATATAAGGTAGAATTTATGAAAGCATATAATTATAAATGTGCTTATTGTGGAGTATCTATAGCATTAATACCTAAAGATTTGTTTGAAGTAGATCATTATATATATCAAAAATCAGAACAATTTAAAACTAAGAAGGAAGCTGGATTTATAGATAATTTGGTTTTATCATGTCATAATTGTAATCATAATAAATCTTCATTTAATATTGAGGAATCATTTTATGATGATTTATATCCTGATAATACGAAGATTTGTGACTTTTTTTATCGAGATGATTTATACTATATTAAGTTAACTGAAAGTGGACTTAAGCATGATCGTGTATCACTTTTTTATAATAAATTGAAGTTCTATTCTGAAATTCATAGATTAGATTTTCTTTTAATGAATTTAATTGGTTTAAGCTCTAAGCATCAACTTAATCAAGATGATCAAATAAAACTATGTTCTATTATTGACATTCTTAGGATGAAGAGAAACTTAAAGTAAATACTTTTACAAGCTATTATTTTGATTATATTTGAAGTTCCAAAAAATCGAAAAAGAAGAATAGAAAAGAGGATCTTTAGCTCACTACAGTGAGAATCGGAGACCTTGCTCCTATTTTTGTATTGTTATATAAGTATGCTGCAATGTATATAATATAGTTTATGATTATTGAGTAAAAGTTATATTTAAACTTGAGTAGAACATTCATCATTGTAGACAGAAATACATTTGGAATGATGGTATTGCTTTTGTATTAATAGAGCTAGACTATGAGGATAGCACGAATGATTATAATATTGGTTTACTTCATACTATTGTTTAAGATGCTGAGATTGCAAATTTAGGAAATACTTATATGGGGGAAGTGGATTATTTATAATAAAATGAAATAGTTTGGACTGATGCAATACCGTTAATACTATCCTTTTGGTATCCAAGTTAAATTTATTTAAGATAAGTGGTATAGTTTTTACTGTGAAGCTTAATGGGGAATAATTAGAATTAAAATTTCCGTATTGTAAGGATTCTATGCTATTCGTATGTACATTGAAGGATTATAAATAAAACAGGGAAAGAAATCATACGATTTCTTTCCCTGTTTAGATATGATATAATTTATATCAAAGTGAGGCATAAATGGTTTGGACGCCAGACTTCGCTTCTAAAGTAAAAATTTGAAGAAACGGTCTGACTTCTATGTCGGGCCTTTTTTCATACCACGATTAGAAAGCTAGCTTTCCGCTAGAGGTCAATCACTTTGCTGCCATGATAATGGTCGCCACAAGTATGCCAAAGGAAATCATTAAAGATAACACTTTGTATGGACTCATATTGATCACCGCCAATCTCTAGAGGATTAGCAAAGGCTGGACCCATTTAGAGGCCTCAAGTTCAATATAGTGCTGTCAATAATAAAAGTAAATAGATTAGAGGTTCCTAATAGTCACCTAGGTGACCAATAGGAACCTCTTTCGATTTGTAATTAATTTGGGGAATTTTGGTTGTGATAATTCACTTATAATTTTTATATTACTAGGATGAAGTATCAGTTATGGAGCCCACGTTTGCCGTATATTTTTAAGATTATAGCGATCATTGTATTTAATACAAATAGAAGCGCAAAGCATATTAAGGCTGTAGTATATCCATATCCTGCTTCGTGAAAGTATGAAACGAGCATGGGCCCAACGATGCCTGCTAATCCCCAAGCAGTTAGAATGCGGCCGTGAATAGTGGAGAGTTGGCGTATACCATATAGATCTGCAAGATATGCTGGCATACAGGAGAAGCCACCACCATAGCAGGTAATAATGAGAAGGATCAAAATTTGGAATGTGAGGGCACTATTGGTTGTGGCAAGTAAATAGAATGCTATGATTTCTATAATAAAGAATAGTATGGAAGTTTGTGCTCGGCCAAAGTAATCGGAGATAGTAGACCATACAATGCGACCTCCACCATTGAATATGCCGATGATACCAACTAATGATGCAGCTGCGGCAGGTGTCATACCAATGGTTTCTTGTGCCATAGGGGATGCTAAGGATAGAAGACCTATACCACAGGTAATATTAACAAAGAAAATCCACCAAAGAGCACCGAATTGCCAAGTTTTCATAGCATCATTGGCTAGCATACCATGGTTATGAACATACATAGTGGATTTATCTTTCGTAGTTCGAGGCGGTTGTTTTGGTTGCGGTGCTTTCAAATAAAGAGAAGAGGCGCCCATAACTACGAGATAAATTATGCCGAGAATAATAAAATTATTCACTAAGCCTACCTGGGCTACAAGGAATTGCATAAGCGGTCCGGCAATGAGTGAAGCAAATCCAAACCCCATAATGGCTAATCCCGTAGCAAATCCTGGGCGATTAGGAAAGTATTTTACGAGTGTAGATACTGGTGTTATATAACCAATACCTAGCCCAATACCACCGATGATACCATAGAAGAGATAGAGTAAGGTAAGATTATGAATGCTAAGAGCATAGGCCGTACCAAATAGGCCTGCCACCCAGAACACCATGGAAAGAAGTCCGCTTTTCTTGGGACCTATTTTTCTGCAAAAGATCCTAAAAAGCCTGCAGATAATCCAAGCATCAAAATAGCTAAGGAGAAGGTCCATGTTGTTTGTGACATGGTGAAGCCCATATCTGCCATGATAGGTCGTGTAAGCACGCTCCACGCGTACACACTACCGATGGATATATGCAGACCAATAGCTGCTAGTGCGATAAGCCAACGATTTCTCATAAGAAAACTCCTTTCATATAGGTGAGATGATTAAAGATTTGTCCAGCATATTTGCTATGAGAGAACAAAAAAAGACCGTCTGAACAAAATTTTGCCCAGACGGTCGGCTATCACACGATGTGTGCTACTGTGCATGTAGTCAATTCTACTTATCCGTCAGCCCAGTAAGAATATATTACCAATATAGCAGTTGAGAGGACATATTGTCGGTGATATAATTCACTATCGTATGCACCATGAAAATTTATAATTGAAAATAGGGAAAGGAACCATATGATTCCTTTCCCTGTTTAGATATGATATAATTATATCAAAGTGAGGCATAAATGGTTT
>FLRW01323229.1_pt1 | contig 24036 bp, 21 predicted proteins | sample 1550421 | NCBI WGS metagenome assembly FLRW01 (sample SAMEA4031753, study PRJEB14383) | metagenome | biome: human; feature: oral; material: saliva | place: Philippines | collected 2014
GTGCAAGAGACGATTATCAACTTGATTTCTCGCGTCGATAACAGGTTCTACGTAGGGGACGTGAAGCAAGCCATTTATAGCTTCCGTATGGCGGACAGTTCTCTATTTATGGAGAAATACAATACCTACGGCGGCACTGATGCGGTGGAGCGCCGCATCGACCTAGCAAAGAACTTCCGATCTCACGAAAATATCTTGGCCGCAACGAATTTCTTGTTCTACCAAATCATGACGGAAGAGGCGGCAGAGCTAAATTATACGGAGGCTGAATCCCTCATTCCTGGCCGTATCGTAGAGGATGCGCCAGAAGATTGGGTCGGAGGCGACGTGGAATTGCAGCTCCTCGATGTGAGTAAGGACACCCTCAGTGCTAGTGAAAGCGACGAGGACGAAGGGGATGACCCTGAAAATAACGAGCGGGAGCTCGATTTCATCATCCAAAAGATTAAGGAAATCCATTCTGCTAAGAAGAAGGTGCAAAATCCAGATGGTACGTTCCGCCAAATCGAGTGGCGAGACTTTGCTATTTTGCGCAGATCCTTGGCAGGCTGGGGAACCCGTGCTGTAGAGGCCATGCGTCAAGCGGGCATCCCCGCGGTGGTAAACGAACGTGATGGCTACTTTGAAGCACAAGAGATTCAATTACTATTGGCATTGTTATCAATCATAGATAATCCGGAACAAGACTTGTCGATGGCAGCGGTATTGCACTCTGGACTCGTAGGTCTTGATGCAAACGAACTAGGGGCTTTGCGTTTGTCTGGTGAGGGCTCTTTGTGGTCTCTCATGCCCGCCTATGCAGAAGCGGCTCAAGATGAGCGCTTATTAGCTTTTATTGGTCATATGGAGCGGTGGCGCACATTGTCCCGTCGTCACGGTGTGACCGATTTACTATGGGATATTTACGAATCCCAAGACTATGTAAACTATGTAGGTGCCATGCCGAATGGTCTTGTGCGCCGCGCGAACGTGCTCGCCTTATACGATCGAGCAAAGGGCTATGAGGCCTCTGGCTTCCGTGGACTCTTTAGATTCTTGCGATTTGTTGAAAGCTTGCGCGATAGCAACCAAGATATGCCACTAGCTAATGTGGTAAGTGAAGCGGACAATGTGGTACGCCTCATGACCATCCATAAGAGTAAGGGCCTTGAATTCCCTGTGGTGTTCTTATCTGGCGTTCAAAAACGGTTCAATATGATGGACCTTCGCTCAGAGCTCCTCATCGATAAAAATGCAGGTCTTGGCTTAAAGGGATACTTCCCGGATATTCGGGTGTCTTTCCCAACTATGCCGTGGTTCTACGTGAAAGACGTCAAAGAAGCGGCCCTTAAAGCAGAGGAACAGCGTATTCTCTATGTGGCGTTAACACGGGCTCGAGATAAACTGTTCCTAACGGGCTTTGTAAAGGGGTTCAAGAATTCGGCAGGTAAATTATCTAGTCTTGGGGAACTCATTAACAATGTTGCCGCTGTAGAAGGTCAACAGTTGCCGACGGATATTATCACCCAAGCTAATACGTATTTAGAATGGTTGATTATGGGCTTTACCCGTCATTTGGACGGAGGTAACCCATTGCGTGTAGCCATTGAGTACGAAGGACCCACCTATTTTGATTTGCCCGATAAGAAATGTCGCATCAAGGTGGAAATTCACGATGGTTCTCTCTATGGTGACCTCTATTATAAAGCGGATATCGATGAAACAACTATCAATAAGGTACGTGAATTACAAGCTGTTAATGCTGTGGAATTGCCGCAGGAAATCGAAGACCGGTTCAACTATAGTTATCCGTATAGCGATGCTACGCGTCGTACTGCTAAAATCTCTGTTAGTGAATTAAAACGACGATTCCAAGAACGTGAAATTGAAGCAGGCACTATTGATACCCTAAACGAACCAATTGTAACGGTCGATACAGAGGCTAAACGAGCCGTTTCAGATGCAATCTTAGGTCAAGCTATTAAGCTAGATGTTTGTAATGCTGATGATTTAGCGAATTCCGTATTCGGCCGCAAGCCGCAAGTATTGCAGTCCGAAGAGGATGTACTGACGGGGGCTCAATGGGGTACCTTGATGCACGAAGCCATGCAGTGGCTGCCTCTTGTTAAGTATACCCAAGCTTCTCTAACAAAAGAGCTTGATACACTCGTAACGAAAGGGACTTTCACAGAGGAAGAACGAAATCTATTGAGCGATACAAGCCTATATAAATTCTTTAATTCTGACCTTGGGAAGCGTCTTATTAATGCGAAGCGCATAGAACGTGAATTGCCGTTTAGTATGCTTTTTGAAGGAAAACGCGTATATGATACCTTAGAGGATGGGGAAGATCTATTCCTTCAAGGTATTATCGATACTGCCTTTGAAGAGGACGGTGAATGGGTTCTTGTAGATTACAAGACGGACCGCGTCAAATCTGGGGAAGACCTCATCAAGCGCTATAAAATACAAATGGATCTCTACAAAGAGGCATTACAACGATTGACGGAGATGCCTGTGAAAGCATGTTATATTTATAGCTTCCGCTTGCACGATGCAATCATTATAGATTAGTCTACGGTGCTATTTATAAGCAATGTGCTGAGAATAGTTAGATATTTCTTATAATGTACTAAACATAAAAAGCTCTCTATCCTAGGATTGAGAGCTTTTATGTTATAGATTACTGTATAGTTTTGTGTTATAGGTTGCTATATAGTTTCGTCTTATAGATTTCTCTACAAGTACTTAAATGTGCGGTAGTTTAGGCAAATTCAAAGCCTTTTTCTTTTTATGTTTTGATGGAGCAAATACTTTTAGTACCCGTGGTAATACTTCGATATCTACTGGCATAGATGGGCCTGGATCGCCATCCATATTGGTTGCTAAATCATCAATATTAGATAAGAGCTCGATGGATGCTTTCTTCACAGTTAAGGTAGTTGTATAACCAGAGTTATAAATAGCACCACTAATGATGAGCGGTATTACGCTGAGAATATCGAGAATAAAGTATTCTTTAAAAATGATGATACGCATGTAGCCGTCATCTACAGAGGCTTCAGGCATAAACCGTTCAAAACTAGATACTACATTGGTAAGCAATGCTAAAACGAGAGGGGATTTACAGATAAAATCGTCGTTCTCTGTTTTGATGCGGTATGTATAGTCTTTAGTGGTAAATAACGCTTGACCTGCACGCAAGAAGTAGGCGAGAGGGCCGAGTATGCTTTTTTCCTTTGGAGTAACCTCTTCTACTACTTTAGGGATAACACCTGCTGCAATGTTATTGCAGAAGAATTTGTCATTGCAGCGTCCGATATCAATTGTTCTCGTTTCATTGATGTCGATACGTTTGATAGCCTGTGCTGGATTTTGATGAATTCCAAGTGCGCGAGACATATCGTTAACAGTACCAACTGGGATAAAGCCAAAGGTAGATTTGAATCCCCCTTGAGCAATGCCATTAACAGTTTCGTTAACAGTACCATCACCACCCATGCAAAATACTGCATCGAACCCGCGTTCGCAAGCGTCTTTAGCAAAACGTGTCGCATCGCCTTCGCCGGTGGTGAATTTGACTTCGATCGTTTCGAATAAGGTGCTCAATTTCCATTGTAAGTCGAGGGCATACCGGCGCGCCGCACCGCCCCCTGATACAGGATTGATGATAACCAAACAACGGCTCATAGTGTACTTCCTTGCTTTCAAAAATGAGATGTAGCTAGTATCTATTGTTAGATTGCTAGATTGACAATTTTAGATATGGGTTTTATAATTATATTGTATACACTGTATTACATATTGTATTACATATTATTTGCGACATATTTTATAAAAATATGTCGTATAATTTATTATACTCATTTTGGTCGTTCTTTGAAAGTGTGAAAGATAGGACGAGTATTAAGTTTTAGGGGATAGTAATGGGAAGACAAGATTCTAAAGACAGATATAATTTGTCCGCAGTGGATTCTATTGAAAGATTGCCACTTAGTGAACAAGTATATTTAACATTAAAAACAGCGATTTTAACAGGCGAATTGATGCCTCAAGAAAAGCTAAATGAAGTAAAAATTGCAGAACAGTTACAAGTGAGTGCTACACCTGTACGTGAAGCATTCCGTAAATTGGCTAAAGATAACCTCGTAGTTATCGTTCCTTGGAAAGGTGTTACTGTAAAAGCAGACACTCCAGAGGAAATCATTGCATTATATCAAGTGCGCGAAGTAATGGAAGGTCTTGGTGCAAGACTGTGTGCGCGTCATGCTACAGACGAACAAATTAAAGAATTGCGAGATATTTGTAAAGAAATGCATGAAATAGAAGATGCTACAGAACGCGTTGAGGTTAACAGCCGTTTCCACACAATGATCGCGCATTACTCTGGTAATGAACGCATTGTAGACTACTTGGCAAGCTTCCGTGAACGCGTTAATCGGGACATGTACATTAGCTCCTTCAATGCCGTTCGTACACATGATTGCGACGATGAACATGATCAAATCGTAGATGCTATCGAACGTCATGACGAAGCAGCGGCAGAGGCGGCTATGCGTCAGCACATCAATAATGCATTTATCTTCAAAAAAGCAAATGCTGAAGTGCAACACAAAAAACTTAACGAAGTATAATGTCTACGTGCTCATAGGCATAATGGCATAAAAGGCTCCGCCCATGGCGGAGCCTTTTTTAGCTAATAAACTAGTTGATCTAGTAAATCTGGCTAATCTGGTTAATTTAGTTAATTTAGTTAATCTAAGATAATTAATTAACTTGAGTCTTTTTGCGTAAGTGGTTAACGGTTTGGTTTTTGGTATGGTTTAGAAACTCTAGTCGCTTATAATGTGATGTTAGGTGAGCATTACAGTTTTTATAGTCAACGATGCGTAGCCGCACTAGTTGTGCTACGTCGATTTGAAAGGCTTGAGCGATTTTAAATAAAATTTCTAAGGACATGCCAGAAATACCGGTGCCACACTCTAGTTTGCTTAAATAACTGCGGCTGATGCCGATGTGGTGAGCTAACTCATGTTGAGACATATTTAGAGATACGCGGATATTGGCGATTTTATGGCCTAAACATACGTATTGATGTTGTAAAAATGGATCTTCGTACGTATTAATCCGTAGTTCGGTTAGTGGTGCTGTTGCGGGATTCATAGGGACTCCTTCCTTTTCCCGACTCTCTAAATATAGTATACTGAGACTGCTAGTGATTGACTAATATAGAAAACTAGATAATTATCGGCTATTACAGATAATTACACGAATTGTGAAAGTCTTACTACCTGTATACTTTGGTGCTGTAACCAAAGCAGTTAGTATGTTGTTGTAAATAGAGGAGGCTTTATGGAAAAATACATAGCCGTTGCCCTCGGTGGAGCTGTTGGTGCTTTATGTCGCATGGCTCTTGGCGAATGGGTGATGACAAAGGTCAGCTCCTTTCCGTATGGTACGGTCGTAGTTAACCTTATCGGGTGCCTCATCATCGGACTCGTGTTAGGCCTCTACATGCAAAAGCCAGATTTACCACAATGGGCCAGATTCTTCCTCGTTGTTGGCGGCCTCGGAGCATTTACCACCTTTTCTACCTTTGCCTTTGAAATGCTGCAACTGATGATGGCTGAGTCCTATGTACAAGCCTTATTCTATGGTCTTGTACAAGTTGTAGGCGGGTTAATCCTTTGCTGGATTGGCGTATTATTGGCGCGTATACTCTGCGCTATCTAATCTGAGCGAATAAGGTGACTTGAGTTACAGCGTAAATACATCAATTTTTATATGATTGTTTAGTAAGAGATTTAGATAGAATACAAGATAGAATTCCAGATTATAGAGGGACATATTATGAAATCTATTAGAACACAAGATGCCGTAGGGCATGCATTATTACACGACTTAGTTCGCATTGTTATCGGCGAGGTGAAAGATACGCCGTTCCGCCGAGGTCATGTTATTACAGAAGAGGATATTCCTAAATTATTAGACCTTGGCAAAGAGCATATCTTCGTTATGGAACCTGAAGATGAAGGCTTCTTGCACGAAGAGGACGTAGCTCGCGCTTTGTATCGTATGGCAAGTGGCGAAAACATGCACGAAGGCCCAATGGCACAAGGTAAAATCGAAGCCATTGCAGACGTAGATGGCTTATTCAAGGTCGATGTAGAACGCTTACATGCTATTAACAGCATTGGCGAGCTTACTATTGTAACGCGATTTAATAATACACCTGTGAAAGCGGGCGATAAATTAGCAGGCATGCGTTGTATTCCTTTATTATTAGAGGAACAACAAGTAGAGGATGCTAAGAAGATTGCTAATGGGGATCCTTTACTTCATGTAAAACCATTCGTGCGCAAAACAATGGGCATCGTTACTACTGGTTCCGAAGTATTTGAAGGTCGTATTAAAGATGCTTTCACCCCTATTATTGAAGAACGTTGCGCAGAATTTGGCGTCACAAAAGTGGCTCATGAAATCGTTACGGACAATACGGACGATATCGTGGCGGCTATCGACAAGGTAAAAGCAGCTGGCGCCGACATTGTTTTCTGTACAGGCGGTATGAGTGTTGATCCTGACGATTTAACACCGGGTGCCATTAAACGCTATGCAGATCGCGTAGTTACATACGGATTACCTGTGTTGCCAGGTTCTATGGTTTGTATTGCGTACTGTGCTGATGGTACACCGATTCTTGGCGTTCCAGGTGGTGTATTGTTTAGCAAACCAACGGCCTTTGACGAAATCTTGCCACGCCTTGTAGCAGATGATGAAATCACTAAAGAAGACTGCATCCGAATGGGTCATGGTGGCTTCTTAGGATAATTCTTTTGTCTATAAAATGAGTCAAAGTTTTACCGTACAATGGGTGAATAGCCAGTTGTAAAAGTTTAATATTATATAAGCATATGCAAAAAAGCGGATAGATTCAATCTACCCGCTTTTTGCTATTCAAGACGTTATGTTTTATTAAAATGATTTTTTCCCAGTGTAAGATGGCTACAACGTTTTCGCGTTAGTATATCATTAGAATGATTTTTCCCCCAGTGTAGGATGGCTACAGCGTTTTAGCGTTAGCGTATCAATCATGTGGACCGCTTCGTCCAAGGTGATATCTTCACGCTTTGTCGGTGTTTCGAGGACCGCCAAAGGATGGTCTGTGCCTACTTCACCAGAGGGCAAGTAAATATATTCTTGGTTAATAGTATCACCAAAGATATAGCCCGCTTGTAAATGTTCTTTATGAATGCGACTCATAGTCTCTCCTTAGATGATTTGTTTTAGTGTAAAGTCTAGATAGTCTGCAGATACTAGCTCTAGTTTGGTTGTGCCAAACTCCTTTGGAATGCGCTTAAAGGAAATTTGATCGTGTAAATGACCAAAGATACAAGTATCTACTTTGTATTGCTCCATAAGGTCCGTAAAGCCAGAAGGGGCGTTGGATTCGTTAAATGGAGGGTAGTGTAATAATAACAGTTTTGTTACTGGTATGTTGTGTATATCTATTGTTAATAGCTCAGATGTTTCAAAACCTGTTGTTTCCATTTTTGTTTCAGATGTGAGTTTTTCTATGAGTGTTTCCACAGCCGTATCCATTTCTTGTAATGCTGCTTCGGTGCGCATCAATTCTCTTTCATAAATAGATTGGTCTGTTTCTGGTGAGAAATGGGAGTCACCAGGGCAGAGATAAGCACGAGTTCCACCAAAAGCGATGATGCGAGGGCCTTCTTCTGTTTGAATGAGCTCTGCTGTGCCATGACCTTGTAAAAAGGTAATAGCATCGCCCATGAGGTTGTACATCTTGTTTGCGGATGACCACCAGTAGTCGTGGTTGCCGCGAATCATATATTTTTTGCCGGCCATGGATGCGATTTCTTGTAAATCCCGAGCCGCTTCGTCGAGGCGTAGTGCCCAGCTCATATCGCCTACGAGAAAGACAATATCATCATCTGTTACATTATTAGCCCAATGCTCTTTGATGCGGGCCCAGTGATTATCCCAATGGGGACCAAAAATATCCATCGGCTTCGTGGGAGGATTGCCAGATAGATGGAGGTCGCCGATGGCAAATACTTTCATAAAAATCCTTTCAATTATCTATGTCAAAATCATAGATGGTCAAAATATATGTAATCTACATTACGTATGTTCAAAATATATTTATATGAGACTAGTTAGTAGCTTATAACTATTTAGTCGCCTGTAAATAGGGCGCAATATCGCGCATGATTTTAGCAGCCCGTGCTTCGTCACAGGTTTGTGGGATTTTATAGCCCACGTAGAGCGGCGTCGTTACATAGCGAGCCACTACCTTGATATAGTCGTAGCCGTCTTCGAGATTATAGAAGAAATAATTGTAGGATTGGCTAAGGTTAGAAAGGGAGTGCAATACATAGCGCAAAACTTGTTGTAATCGAATGGCTACAGGACGAACTGGCGCATCTGGTTTGAAGCGAATGTTGTACTCAAAGAACCCAATTATGGGATGATTAGACAAGGTAATGCGTACATGCTGATCCTCGTGTAAGAGCCAGCCGTCCATGTGTTGAGCCGTAATATCCTTGTGGTAATCGTAATTTTCTAGACCGATAATTTGGCTGTGCGGATGGCGAATGGAGCCGCCAGACATATAGCCATGGTTTTTAAAGAATAGTACGGATTTAAACTCCTTGCGCTGACGAGTTTCACGCCACTTATCGAGGCCGAATTGAAGAATGTGTGCTGCTTCATCAGCAGGTAAGGTAGAAAACTCGCCTTCATCGGTTTCCGTTTCGATGATAACAGTAGGCCAAGTTTTTTCTAGCACAGGGTATTTATTCATAAGCCAAATGATATGGCCTGATGTATCTAGGATATCCGTTAACTTTGAACGGTCACAGAAGGGGCAACGCACTTGTTCATCCCGAATATTGACGGGTTTTGTGCGCCCTAATTCAATATTAAATCTAAGTGGTTTGTTCATCATGTGCCTCCTTCCATGCACGAAAATCTATACTCTTAATGATACCACAACTAGCGCATTCGTACACGAAATAATGGTATAATAATATAGTGTTATTTTAACGATTAAGGAGGCCCTATGAAACCGACGACGCTCGTATTTCCTGTTGATGAACAAAATCGTATATTACTAGGTCGTAAGAAACGTGGTTTTGGGGCCGATAAATATAATGGCTTTGGTGGTAAATTAGACGACGGTGAAAGCTTCCGCCACTGTGCTATTCGCGAATTATTTGAGGAATCTGGTCTTCAAGGGCGCCCGGAAGATTTAGAATGTGTGGCTGCCTTTGATTTTCAATTTCCTTTTGATGAAAGCTTAACGCACGTGAGTTACGTCTATTTCTTGCGAACTTTCACAGGCGATGTAGAGGAAACGGACGAAATGGAGCCTCATTGGCTAGAGCCAGATCAAATTCCCTACGATCGCATGTGGGATGGTGACCGTCAATGGTTGCCGATGCTACTAGAAGGCAAGAAGTTAAAAGGGCCTATCGTGTTCGACCGAGATAATAGTACGGTAGATAAGATGGATTTGACCACTGTGGATACCGTTCTTGAAAGCGAACACTTGGCGCGCATTGATTTGTATATTAACGGATAAATTGGACCTAATTGGCTACAACATGTATGCAATATGCTTGTAATATGCCTATAGTCGTGAAAGTGGTACCAGAGTCCTAAATTTATAATATTTTGAGGTAATATGACTGATAAAATGAACCCTAAGTGGGTGCCACAGCTATTGGCGTGGTATGATGTGCATAAACGGGAATTGCCGTGGCGTGATTGTGGAGACCCTTATAAGATTTGGGTGTCTGAGGTGATGAGCCAGCAGACGCGCATTGAGGCGATGAAGCCCTATTATGACAACTGGATGCGTTTATTTCCAACCTTAGAGGACCTAGCAAAGGCTTCTGAGGATGAGGTAGTTCACGCTTGGCAGGGGCTTGGTTACTATAGCCGTGCTCGTAACTTGCGCCTTGGCGTGAAGGACGTCGTGGAAAACTACGGTGGTATTGTGCCACGTGATCGCAAGACTATGGAGTCCTTGAAGGGCGTAGGATCTTATACGGCAGGAGCCGTGCTATCCATGGCGTACAACGAACCAGAGGTGGCTGTAGACGGCAATGTGCTGCGTATTTACGCTCGTTTATATCGCATCTTTGATGATATTTTGAGTACTAAAGGCAAGAAGGCCATAACTGCTATTGTAGAGGAAACATTACCTCACGATCGACCTGGCGATTTTAACCAAGCCTTGATGGATTTTGGCTCTGCTGTGTGTATTCCAAAGTCACCACGCTGTGGAGAATGTCCTATTGTAAATATGTGCGAAGCATACCAACATGAGGATACAGACAAATTACCTGTGCGCATCAAAAAAACGAAGGTTGTAGAGGTGCCTCTATTTGTGGGTATCTTACAATACGAAGATCACTACCTATTGCATAAACGTCCGAATCGTGGGTTGTTACGGTCTATGTGGGAATTCCCTTCGGTGGAAATGGTATCTGCCTTTGACGAGGGTGAACGAGGCCTTGAAGAATTAGTTAAGGACCTAGGTTTTGAACTAGCTTTACAACCTGTATTAGTTAAAGAAATAACACATATTTTCTCTCATCGAAAATGGTTTATGAAAGCATTCCGCGGCGATTTGACGCACGCAGGGGATGCTAACAATATAACAATCGGAGCTATCCAAAAGCAATTGCCAAAGGACTGGATGCTCATCAAGCGCGACGAGTTCGCCGACTATGCTTGGGCAGGTCCTCATGGTAAATTGACGGAGATGGCAAAGTAATTTGTAGGAGCAATGAATGAGAATTCTATTTAATATAATTTTTGGCACCATCCTAGTATTAGGTTTGGTGGGCTTTTGGGCTCTATTCCTCAACTTGTGGAAGCCTAAAAAGAAATGGCCTGCTTGGGTAGGTTATCTAATTATTATCGGTGCGTGGTTCGCAGCCATCCGATACTACTTGTTACATCAAGTGGATTTATACGGCACGTTATACTATCCCCTAATGAATCTGTTCCGTACTGAAAGCTACGGTTTCCTCTTTGGCTTATTCCTGGCTATTCCTGTTTTTATCATTTTCAGCTTATTATACTGGGCGGTTAATAAGATTTGGAGCAAAACGCCGGAGGAAAACAGAACGGGCCGTCGTGCCTTCTTTAGAACTGCTGCAACCGTAGTGCCTTTGGCGACTATTGGTGGCTCTAGCTACGCTGCCTTCGCCGGTCAACAAGAGATAGTGGTTACGAATGAAAAATTTGGTTACACGAACTTGCCTCCAGAGCTAAAAGACTATAAAATCGTGCAACTTAGTGACGTTCATGTAGGGGCTAGCATCGACTTAGACGATTTTGATGAAATCCTAAAATTGGCGCTTTTACAAAAGCCTAACCGCGTCGTTATTACTGGCGATCTCATCGATAAACTAGCCTGGTTGCCCGAGGTCTGTGAAAGACTGACGACCTTTGCAAAACAAATTCCTGACGGTGTAGATTTCATCTTAGGCAATCACGAGTATCATCATGATGTAAATAAAGTGCTTGATTCTTTCAAACGAAATACACCGATGAATATCCTCGTGAATAGTAATATTCAAATTATGGGTGGCAAACAGCCTGTATATATTGCAGGCGTTACATACGATAACAGCCGTCAAAAAGATAGCCGAGAAGCTATGATCTCTAAAGCTTTGTCTGGTATTCCAGACTATGCCTTTGTTATCCTATTGGCACATCACCCTGAATTCTTTGAAGAAGCCATTGAACACAAGATTCCGTTGACCCTTTCCGGCCATACCCATGGCGGTCAAATTGTATTTATGGGCGTTCCTGTAGTGCCAACGGGCACTCCATATACAAAAGGGCGCTACGTTGAAGAACAAAGCGTGTGCTACGTCAATAACGGTACAGGCCATTGGTTCCCAATCCGTATCAACTGCCCACGAGAAATTACAGTCATTACATTCTTTGATGGAGTAGCTTAGTGTAAACGGCAATCTCACTATAGGGATACAATCATGTATAATATATCCTTTATCCATAAATTTCTTATATGTATCATTCTACTTGTGCTATTTGATATCTCTCTGATCTACGCTATGACAGCGGATATATATAAAGGATATCTTAAAATAGCAATACTAGTGGCAATTGGATGCCATTTAGATATATATCTCGAACTTAGCAAACAAGAAGAATTGATAATACAAGCATTCGAGAATGATATATTTGACAAGACCTATGAACTGCTAAGTACGAAACAGATGGTTTTTATCATATCTTTTGTCGTATTAATGACTATAAACCTTGTGAAACATTAGAAAACCATAGGGTACAAACTAAAAGAGGTATTGTATATGAAAATACAGTACCTCTTTTTATTATATGAACTTATATAATATGAACTTATATAAAATTTATGATATATTAGAGTTAAAATTTTGATTGTGTTGATTACCTTAGTTTACTCTATGTAAATGGAGGTGTCTTATTTATTGTTGAAATCATTGCAACATTTAAAATTAAGTCCTCAAAAAGCTATTCTAATGCAAAGGTTTTTCGGTATTATTTATATTTTATGACAGCTATATTATTGTGGATGGTATTTAATTGAATGATTGACTAGATCGAAGCGTTCTAGCTTGTAGATCTATTTTATAGGTGTAGATTAATGTATAGTAAATTTTTTATCTACAGAGTTATTATATGTGCCATTCCAATTATTCTTATGGATATAGCTCTTATTAGCGCAATGATAACTGGTGGATACGAAGGAAATCTAAAAGCAGCAATACTAGCGGGGATAGTATTGCACATAGTTTTATATATGTTAAGTCGTAAACAAGTAAAGTTATTAATACAAGCATTTAAGCAAAATGGATTTAAAGAGATTAATAATCTATTCAATATGACATATGTTTTTCTAATCGTATTCTTTATGATATTAATAGCTATAAAACTTATGAGATATTAGAGCTAAAGTTTTTAAGGTTGGTGTGAGAATATGTTTTTAAAAATCTATAATTATTTTGTGAGGGGCGTTGTACTTTTCTTTCTTATAATTATCCCTTTTACTGTTGTTACAAATCCTGAAATGATTGAGGATGAAGTCGATTTCTATTTTTTTGTTACTACGTATATTGTAATCCTTTTGAGCTATGTGGTATGGAACTATATTTATAACTACTTAAGACGTAGAAGGGGGTAGTTTTGTGCATATTCATTTACCCTTAGTTTTCGTAGTTATCTTCTACTCGGTAATAGCGCTCTATTGGGTTATATATAAAATACTCTTAAGAAAAAAGCTTTCACCATTATTAGTATCTTTAATCGTTAATTCTAATTATGGTTTTATGAAAGTTATCTCTTGGGCGGCAATTATTACATACCCAATCATGTTATTTAGCATGTTTTATTTCTTAGATTACATAGCCATACCAATTGTTATGGCTTGGTTCTTGCTGCCTATTTTTGTGGCAGCAGTATTATTAAAACAGCCACCTCGTAGTAGCTATTATGAATGGGCTAGAAAAAAACAAATGTATGTAGTTCTTATTGTTTTTGCTTACCTAATGTCTGCTCTAATTCTGTTGAAAGTTAATAAGCTAATATAAGATTAAAGATAGAAAGCCCCGATACATATCAATGTATCGAGGCTTTTTCCGTTCATTTGAGGTATGAGAGGATGTTACATATATGTCATAGAGATGAGAGAGATTTTATTTCATGCGAACTGCTTCAGCAAATTCGTCTTCGGTCATGAGTTTTTCTTCCAAGATGATTTCTTTAATAGAGCAACCGCGTTTGTACGCTTCTTTTACAACCTTAGCACTCTTATCGTAGCCGATGTATGGTGTTAGGGATGTAGCGATCATGAGGGATTGTTCTACAAAGAAGTTGAGTTTTTCAGGTACGAATTCTACGCCGTCGATACAGTGTGTTGTGAAAGAATTCATCGCATCTGCGAGGAGGCGACAGCTTTCAACAAAGTCATAGATCATGATAGGCATGTACACGTTCAATTGGAACGCACCGCTGCCTGCACAGATGGTCATAGTCGTATTGTGACCAAATACTTGGGCACATACCATGGTCAAGGCTTCGCATTGAGTAGGATTTACCTTGCCTGGCATGATGGAGGAGCCCGGCTCGTTTTCAGGTAGATGCCATTCGCCGTAGCCGCAACGAGGGCCAGAGCCTAAGAAACGGACGTCGTTAGCGATTTTAAATAGGGTAGTCGCCAATGTGTTAAGTGCACCGTGAGCCATCATGAACGCATCTTTAAGAGCGAGTCCTTGGAATTTATTATTTTTCACGCGGAATGGAGCACCTGTTACCTCTGGCAATACAGTTTCCATAACGTCTAGATAGCCTTTAGGTGTGTTTACACCAGTACCAACAGCAGTGCCGCCGAGGGCTACGTCGAGTAGATAGTCAGCATTTTGAAGGAGCATCGTTTTGGCAGTTTTTAAGCCGTCCACAAAGGCGCTGATTTCTTGGTCTACCATGATGAAAGTTGCATCTTGTAGGTGTGTACGACCAACTTTTTGCAAGCCTTTCCCTTTTTCTTGCAATTTTTCAAAGGATTGGATAAGGCCGTCCAATGCAGGAATTACGCGTTTTGTAATTTCAAAGTATCCACAGATATGCATTGCCGTAGGGAATGTATCGTTAGTACTTTGACCGCGGTTTACATCGTCGTTAGGATGGAGCGGGTTGCTTTCATCTAACTGTTTAGCCCGGTGAGCGATTACCTCGTTCACATTCATATTAGTCTGTGTGCCAGAACCTGTTTGGAATACCGTTAACGGGAACTCATCATCCCATTTGCCGTCTACAATCTCATCTACTACTTGAGCGATGAGCTTCGCTTTTTCCTCAGTTACTGCGCCACATTTTGCATTTGTTAAAGCACATGCTTTTTTTACAAGCGCAAGCGCTTTGATTTGTTCAATAGGGATGCGGTGGTCACCGATCTTAAAGTTATTGAACGAGCGTTGCGTTTGAGGTCCGTAAATTCGTCTAGCGTCGACTTCGACTGGTCCCATTGAATCGTATTCAATTCTTGTTTCCATAATTACAACCTCCTTAAAAGACAAGCCGACTTTACTGTCGGTAATTTAATTATATAAAATCCTGTATATTTGTACAGAATAAAAGAGAATGATTTCTATTTTCATATAGAGTGGAGTTATATATGCGATTTATGCATATAAGGGGCATAATTTATATCTATTTACATGTATACATTACAAATATCGCATATATATTGAAATCATCGCTTTAACACGTTAAAATGGAAGTAGCTTATTATATTGTTTTAAGCTCTAGTTTCACAGAGGAGGTAAGTACTTATGAAACATGACTTTATGAGCCATGACCTTCATCTGCCGGAACTGACGGTACGTGGGATGCTACTTGGTGCATTAATTACTGTTATTTTTACAGCATCTAACGTATATCTCGGTTTGAAGGTTGGTTTGACATTCTCGTCATCCATTCCGGCAGCCATTATTTCAATGGCAATTTTACGTTTCTTCAAGGATTCTAACGTTCTTGAAAACAACATGGTACAAACACAGGCTTCTGCAGCCGGTACTTTGTCCGCAATTATCTTTATCTTGCCAGGTCTACTCATGCTTGGGTATTGGAACGGCTTCCCATTCTGGCAAACATTCTTGCTCTGCGCATGCGGTGGTTCTCTAGGTGTGTTATTCACTATTCCATTGCGTCGTGCCATGGTAGTAAATAGTGATCTACCATATCCAGAAGGCCGTGCAGCAGCAGAAATCTTGAAAGTTGGATCTCACAATGCTGGCGCAGGCCCGCAATCTAGCTCCGGTATGGGCGATATCGTATCCGGTGGTTTTGTAGCTGGTCTTATTAGCCTTTGTGCAAATGGTTTTAAAGTACTTGGCGACAGCATGAGCTTCTGGCTTCCTGTAGGTAGCAAAGGTATTACTCAAATTCCATTGGGCTTCTCTACAGCATTGTTAGGTGCTGGTTACCTTATCGGTATCGCTTCTGGTATCGCTATCCTAGTTGGTGTACTCATCGCTTGGGCTGGTTTCGTACCTTACTTCACTAACATGTTTGCTCCAGATGGTGGCGCTACTGCTAAGTTCGCTATGGGTATCTGGAAATCTAAAGTTCGTTTCATCGGTGCTGGTGCTATCGGTATCGCAGCGATTTGGACTTTGATTACTTTGATCAAACCTATCATCGAAGGTATGAAAATTTCTGTACAATCCATGAACAGCAGTTCTAGTGAACGCGAATTGCATCGCATGGATACAGATATGAGCACAAAATCCGTTTTAGGCGTGTTCGCAGTTATTCTTATTGGTTTAGTATTCACATTCTGGGAATTCGTTTCTGCAGTACCTATTAGTGCTGGCTTAATGTGGACTCTTGTTGTAGTAGGCATCTTAGTAGCTTTATTAATCGGCTTCTTCGTAGCTGCAGCTTGTGGTTACATGGCAGGTCTTATCGGTACATCTGCATCTCCAATTTCTGGTATTGGTATCTTGGCGACTATTATTTCTTCCTTAGTGGTGTACTTCATCGCTTCTGAAAATAACTTGTTCGCTACACAAGCAGGGGTTCAATTCGCTACAGCTATGGCTATCTTTATGACATCCGTAGTTATCGCAATTGCATCTATTTCTAACGATAACTTGCAAGACTTGAAAACTGGTCAACTCGTTGGTGCAACACCTTGGCGTCAACAAATTGCGTTGTTACTTGGTTCCGTAGCCGGTGCAGTTGCAATTGCTCCAGTTCTTAACTTGCTTTACCAAGCATACGGCTTCACAGGGGCGTTACCACGTGCTGAAATGGATCCTAATGCTGCATTATCCGCACCTCAAGCAACTTTGATGACTACAATCGCTCAAGGTATCTTCAACTCTAGCATGGAATGGGATTATATCTTGATCGGCGTTGGTGTTGGCGTAGTAGCAATCATCGTTAACTTAATTCTTAAAGGCACAACAGCTTCCTTAACATTGCCTCCATTGGCAGTTGGTATGGGTATCTACTTACCACCAACATTGGAAGTGCCTCTCATCGTAGGTTCCTTTATTAGCTACTTCGTAGGCCGTTACCTAGTAGCTCGTGCTAAAATGCGTGCTGGCGAACTCGCTGAGTACGATGTTGAACAATCTAACCGCCGTGGCGTTCTCTTCGCTTCTGGTTTGATTGTTGGTGAAAGCTTGATTGGTGTAATCATAGCTGTTATTATTGTATTGTCTGTTACAACTGGTGGCGGTGAATCTCCACTTGAATTAGTAGGTCCTGATTTTGAAAGCACAGCACAATGGTTAGGATTGCTTGCATTCGCATTCTCTGGTCTCTACCTTGTTCGTCGTGTTGTAACACACAAATTCAATAAAGAAGAAGCTTTAGCTATGAAAGCTGAACAAGAACAACAATAAGAGGTTAAACAATGAAATTAAAACAGTCTGTACTCATCATGATGGCTGCTGCATTGCCAGTAGTATCCTTCGCAGCAACCGAAGCGATTCCTGTAACAAAAGACACTGCAACAGTGGAAGCGGCTCAAGCTAATACGAATAAAGTAAGCCGTAATGATTTAACACACCGTATCTCTAGTACTGCTACACCAGAGCAAAATCGTGCATTACGCTCTGTAGCAACAAAAGTTGATCGCAATGTAGTTGAGGTAGTATCACCTAATGCGGACCGTTATATGGATCGTAAAGAGGTTGCAGTATCTCCTGTGGAATCTAATACAGATCACTTGGACTTAGTATTCCCAGTTGTTAAATCTGTTAGCCCAACTGTAGAGAAAGCAATCAATACAACTATCAAAAAGTACGTTGCTAAAGTACAAAATGACGTAGAAAAAATGAATACTAAAGAAGCTGATAAAACAAATGTAGTCATGTACTACGATGTTAAAACAGATAAAAATGGTATTCTCAGTGTATTGATTCATACGTACACAATGCGTGACCGTGATGCAAATGGCGTCAACTATGTAAAAGGCTTCACTTTCAACACTACAACAGGTCGTCAATTGTCCTTGTATGACCTCGGCGGTCTTAACAAAAAAGAGTTAGTGAATGCTATTAATAATAATCAAGAAGTGAAAGACCAATTAGGTGGCGATGTTAACATCGACAAAATGCCTACTGAGTTCTACACAACTGATGATTATTCCGTTGTAATGATCTTGCAACAAGACGTGGATACAATCCACAGTGCAGGCACTGTATATGTACCAGTTGGTAACTTACGTGACCGCCAAAATGATGTAACAAAATAACAATCGACTTGTGTGAATTTGATTGTGTGTATAGTAACAGCTGTTTAATTGTGAAAGAACCGCCCCTTTGGGGGCGGTTCTTTTCGTATTATAGTTTTAATAACAGCCTTATAATATAGCTTAATGAGAGTAAAACAAAAAGCCGTGTAGTTACACGGCTTTTATGATTAAATCTGTTTAATTATTTATTTGTTGTATCGTAGTAGTTTACACGTGGAGGCAATGGGAACTGAATTGCTCCATTTGTGTTTGTAAGTGGTTCTGGTGGTAGTTGTAGGAACACTTTCTCACCAAATTTCTTTTTGAATGCTTTTAGCGTTGGTTTTTGAATGGAATCAACGGTAATAAGAAGGGCACTTGTATCAGTGTTTGGTGCGATGGAAAGAATTTTTCCTTGCGGTTCCTTCTCTTGGTACAGGGAGATCGCATCGGATTGATAATCTTCTAGTTGCTCTTGTGTCAGTTTACCTTTTGATACAACTACAGCTCTATCTAACTGTGGATCGTGAGCTTGTGCGATAGCGTTAGTAACGAGGTCAGCTTTCTTTTGATCTGTTAAGGACGCATGTAATTGACCTGCTTCCCAGAAGAGGGCACCATCTTGACGGAATTTTGTGAAGTCGTTGTCATAGCTTAAAGCTTTGCTGATGATCTTAGCTGTTTTGTTTTCTACTTGTTGTTTGAACAATGTATTGTGGAACGCAAGGGATTGCTCCGTTTGTGTCATGCGATACGCAATCTCGGCAGCCTCTGCACGTGTTATGTATTTTTCAGGATTGAATAATGTGCCTGGCGTGTAGAGTGTGAAGCCAAGGGATGCAAGTTCACGAACTGCATCTTGAGCCCAAGGGGCTACGAATTTTTGGTCTCCGTAAGCAATATGATCGAGGGCTGTTGGATCCTCTGTAGTATAGCCTAAGTAGTGAAGGTAGTTATCTGCTACTACAGCAAATTCTTGACGAGACATATATTTTTCAGGTTTATATGTTTCGTCACCGTAGCCGCTAATGATATTTTTGCGAGCTACGGACTCGATGGCAAGAGCAGACCAACGGTCAGATGTAATATCTTTAAATTTGCTAGATAAGAATGCTGCTGTCCCATCATCAGTAATGTTGTTGAAGAGTGCTGCTACTTCTTCACGTGTCATAGGTTGATTAGGTCGGAATGTGCCGTCAGAGTAACCTTTCATTAGATTTGCTTTCGTTACAGTACTAATGGAGTTTGCAGCCCAAAAATCGCTAGGTACATCTGTGAAGATGTGGGCGCGAATCTTTTGGATGTCTTGCGGAGTACCAATAGATTTGTTTACAACTACAGGTGTTGCCTTTGTAGAGGCTTCTACTTTAGCAGCGTCTACATTAGATGTATCTGCTTTAATGGAACTAACTGTAGGAGATTGTAAAGTGGATTTAGCTTTAGTGGCTTCCGTTGTAGTTGTAGGAGCATTAGTCGTAGTTGTTGTATTGGCAGAGGCAAAACCAAGGCCTGTGGCAGCTAGTAATGTGCCTAGAACGAGGGCACGTAATGTGTAAGAGGTATTCTTGTACATAAAAATCCTTCCTAATCTTGGTAAAGGCTAACGCTCGATAGCCGTAGAATATAAACTTTCACCAGCATAAAAATCTATATTCGTCGTAATATAGTCGATAGGGGCATGCATAGTGATATACAACAAAGCAGCGTAATACTATCGAGTATACGCTGCCTTGGCTGGTTAAGTGTAACGCCGATTAGCGTTTTACTGTCATTTTTACTTTGGAACCGAATAATTTAGAGATTCCTTGTTGCGTGTCTTTAGATGCAGTGGACACTACAGCGTAAAGTTGGTTGTTTTCTACATCAGGGAATGTAGCTAAGATTGTGCCAGCTTTTTCGTTTTTGCTGTAGTAGTTGCGGAAGTTCGCATCGATTGCATCGTATTCAGTTTGGCTGTATTGGGATGGTTCAACTACAACGTAGTTATTAACAGTGGAATCGCCACGAGAAGCAAGGTTAGCTTTTACTGTGGAAATATCGCTATCTGATTTCAACGCTACGTGTAATTGGTTGTCACGCCAGTACATTACACCATAATCTTGGAAAGCTTCTGGAGTTTTGTAAGTTTTATTTAACTCTACAAATACTTTATCTTCCAAGGAGGATTGTTGTTTTTGATCGAGTGCTTTTAAAGTACTGCGACGAACAGGGCGAACTGTGCGCGTAGGTTCAGTTTTTTGAGCTACTGCTTCGTTTTTATGGCTTTTTGCGTCTTTTTCGACTTTTTTAGCATCAGCTTTTGCCACTTTTTCTGCTTTCTTAGCATCTTCTTTTACTGCTTTATCAGCTTTTGCAGCATCTTTTTTAGCATCTTTATCTACTTTAGCTACGTCTTTTTTGGCATCTTTACTTACTTTAGATGCATCTTTTTCAACTGCTTTTTCTACTTTTTTAGCATCTTCTTTTACAGCTGTTTCAGCTTTAGCTTCAGGTGCAGCGTGTTTTGGTGTAGTAAGGCCAGCACCGTTAAGCATGCGGTTCAAAATTGTAGCCGCTTGTGCTCTTGTTACAGGCTGTTTAGGGTTAAAGTTTTCTGTTGCGCCAGATGCTACGATACCACGTTCTGCCATGTAGTTAATATCTGCTACATAATCTAAAGAAATGCTATCTTCATCTTTAAATCTTATTTTTTCTGTTTTCACAGGAGTTGTAATGTTTAATTTTTTTGCTAAGCTAGCTGCGGAGGCAACAAACTCTTCACGGTTCATAGTTTTGCTAGGTGTGAAAGCTGTTTTAGATGTGCCACTCATAACGCCTGCAGCGCTTACCAATTTAATTGCGGAGTTAGACCAACGATCTGCTTCTACGTCAGAGTAGGAAGTGGACGCTTCTTTAGTTACAATATCAGCTAATTCTTGTTCGTTTAAGTTGTGTTGCAACACTTTACCGTAAATAGCAGCTGCTTGTTCACGTGTAATTTGAGCGCTAGGTTTGAAAGTATTGTCAGAGTAACCGGAAAGGTAACCAGCTTGAGACATTGCTTGAATTGCATCGCGTGCCCAGTTGTCTTTAGTATCTGTGTACACGCCTGCTGGCAATGCTTCTTTAGCTTTAGTTGTTGTTTTAGTTTCTGTTGTTTTTGCTGCTGGTTTAGCTTCAGCTTTTGCTTCAGTAGCTGGTTTAGCTTCTGTAGCTTTAGTTTCTGTTTTTGCAGTTGTAGCTTTCGCAGGTGTTGCTTTAGCTTGTGTATTTGTTACTGTTGTTGTTTTTGCTTTTGTATGTGCCGCGGTTGTTTCAGCGTGAGCCATGCCGAATGTGGAACCAAGGGCCAATGTGATTGCCAAGGACAAAGATAATTTATTTAGTTTCATTGAAAAAGGCTCCTTTCAAACTATACTTATATAAAATAAATTATAACACTTTTTAAATTTATACACTACTATAAGAAAATGTAATATATAAGGATAAAATTTACATGAATTTGAAATTCTACTGCTATTTATGTAAAAATACGATGAATTACGGTAAAAATAAGGTTTTTTGACCTTTTAAAATGCGAAATGATAAACATTCGCAAAATCTAGGTTTTATATAGCTTTTACAAGAAAAATTGATAAATAAAATAATGAATGTGATAAAAAGCAATGTTTATTATTACAAAAAGTCATAACGATATAAGAATTAAAAGGGTACATACGAATATAGCAATCCTTTGGACATTTTCTATAGGATTAATTTATAATTATATCGATAAAGCTTTTGAATATTTATTTGAAAGCATAAGTAATGTTTCGGGCAGAAAATTATTGAAAAACTTTCACTAGAATTCTTGCCATAACGCATACATATCAAAATTTTTTATTAGGTTAAGTACTAGAAAAGACGAGGACGATAATATGAAAATTCATCTTTTCCAACAGTGTTTGATTGACATGTTCTACCCACATGTAGGCATGGCTGGTGTAGAAGTACTTGAAAGATTAGGTTGCGAGCTCGTAGTTCCTAAGAAACAAGTATGTTGTGGCCAAATGTTCACTAACTCTGGTTACAATGAAGCGGCTATGGACGCTATTAAGAACACAATCGAATGCTTCGAGAACGCTGAATATGTAGTCAGCATGTCCGGCTCTTGCGCATTTGCAATCCGCGATGAATACCATCATTTCTTGAAAGATCAACCTGAGTGGTTGGCACGTGCAGAACGATTGAGCGGCAAAATTTACGAGTTCACTCAATTCATTACTGACGTATTAGGTGTAGAAGATGTAGGTGCTCGTTTCAACGACTCCGTTACATACCACACATCTTGCCACGTAACTCGTTTGATGGGCATTAAAGAGCCTCCTTTCAAACTCCTTAAAAACGTTAAAGATATCAACTTGATCGAATTACCACGTGCAGACCGTTGTTGCGGTTTCGGCGGTACTTTCTCCGTTAAAAACCCTGAAATTAGTGAAGTTATGACACGCGAAAAAGCATTGGAAATTGCTAGCACAGGTGCTAACGTTATTTCCGGTTCTGACCAAGCGTGCTTGATGAACATCGCTGGTATGCTTGATCGTCTTCATAAAGAAGGCGAAATCGATCGCCGTATCAAAGTAATGCATATTGCTGAAATCTTAAACTGCCGTTAAGGAGGAGACGACATGGCACTTATATATGACAATCGCCCCTATAAAACACGTATACAAGAATGTTTGGCTGACGATTTCAAAGTAGCAGCCATCAAAAAAGCACAAGACGTATTTTATGATAAACGTAATACAGTAGTTGCGGATGTTCCTGAATGGTTAGATTTCCGCGCTGAAGCAGCTGAAATTCGCGATCACGTACTTAATCATTTGGATTACTATGTAAATCAATTTGCTGAAAACGCTGAAAAAGCTGGTTCTAAAGTTCACTTTGCATTCGACGATAAAGAAGCGACTCAAATCGCTTTAGATATCCTTCGTCAACGCGAAGCAAAAATGATCGTAAAATCCAAAACTATCTTAACTGAAGAAATTGGTTTGAACGAAGTTCTTGAAGAAGCTGGTATCGAAGTAAACGAAACTGACTTGGCTGAATTTATTTTGCAAACTGCAGTAAGCCCACCATCTCACATCGTAGTACCAGGTCTTCACTTTGAACGTAACAAAATCCGCGAAATCTTCGCTGAAAAATTAGGCTATACAGGTACTGAAAACCCTACAGAAATGACTCACTTCGTACGTGGTTATGTACGTGAGCGCTTCTTGAAAGCTGACGTAGGCGTTAACGGTTGTAACTTTGCGGTAGCTGAGTCCGGTACTTGTACTATCGTTTCCAATGAAGGTAACGGTCGTATGGCTAGCTCCATTCCTAAGACTCAATTGATCTTCTTAGGTACTGAGCGTATCGTTCCTAACTTCAAAGCTCTTGACGTTATGATGGAAATGTTGAACCGCTCTGCAGTAGGTGCTAAAATTTCCAACTACTTCTCCATGATGACTGGTCCTGCTCGCGCTGGTGAAGCTGATGGCCCTGAAGAAACTCATATCATCATCATCGACAACGGTCGTTCCGGTATCTTGGGTGGTACATTCCAAGAAATGCTTCGTTGTATCCGTTGTGGTGCATGTATGAATATCTGCCCTGTATACCGCCACATTTCTGGTCACGGTTATGGCTCCGTATATCCAGGCCCAATGGGTGCTGTATTGACTCCATTGTTCAAAGGTTACGAAGTAGCAGGCGACCTTCCATACGCTTCTACATTGTGCGGCGCATGTACTGAAAACTGTCCAGTA
>FLRW01002068.1_pt1 | contig 21834 bp, 19 predicted proteins | sample 1550421 | NCBI WGS metagenome assembly FLRW01 (sample SAMEA4031753, study PRJEB14383) | metagenome | biome: human; feature: oral; material: saliva | place: Philippines | collected 2014
TTAATTATATATTAAATTTAAATAATATAATAAATAATTTAAATAATAATATATTATATATAAAAGAAAAAAATAATAAAAAAGAAAAGGAAATTGAGGAATTGAACTTCAAGTTGGAGGCATTGATACAGAAGATTGAAAATAATAATAAAATTAAAATTGAAAATAATATGAAAGAAAATTTTGAAATTAATATGAAAAAAGAAATTAATAGTAAAGAAAACATCACTCCAAGCCAGGATGTCTTGGAGGTGATTTTAAGCAAATTAATCTCAATTGAAGAAAGATTAACATCAATTGAGGAGGAAATCAAAACTCTCAAGGGTCAGAATTGCGCTGTAACGGCTTCAAATGATTCAAGTAATATAATTACACCAATTGAAGAAGATAACGCAGCAGAAGCGAAGGAAATGGCATCAGAAGCAAACTATGTTAATCCAATGGAGATTGCCAAAGCAGTTTTTGCGAAAAAAGATGATGAAATTGAGAAAAGAAGTATTCCAACATTCGTTGATTGTAAGGTCAAGTTGAATGATAAAGTAGAGAAGAAAGAAACAGAAACTCCAACAAAGGCATTTAAAAGCGATTTAACGGCTTCAAATGATGTTAGTGGAACAATTGTACCTCAACAAGAAAATAAGCCGTTAGAACGCAAAAGAATCAATGATGAACCAATGAGTGATGAAGAATGGGATAAATTCGTACAAGAAGTTGATTCCAAGTCATTTGGCAAGAAGAAGGATATAACACGTGACGTAATGGGAACTTTTGTTCCTTGTTCTGGTTCAAGTGAGGGTTGGATTGAAGGCAAGAAGCAGTTCAACAGCATGGAAGAAATATATAAAGAGATTGCGGTATGGAAAGGTAAAGGACTGGATATCATGCAGATAGCAACACGCTTCAAGGTAGACAAAGAAACATTCACAATGACGGATAAATTGTATTCTCCAAGTAAGGTTAGCAAGCAGATTGAAGTAAAAGAAGTAAAAAAAGAAGAAAATATCACTCCAAGCGAAGTAATTGAGAATGTGAATAAAGTTACAGAAGTTGTTGCAAAAGTGCATAAAGATACAGAGAAGACAGCAGTAGAAAAAGTGAATAATTATACAAAAGAAAATGTATATTATGCAAAAACTAATACAGCAAAGTTTGAATACGAAAATGACGACTTCACATCAACGGAGGAAGCATTGGACAACATATTTGCATCTGATTATGACGATGAAGAAGCAACACCAAGTAATAAGTTACAAGAAGAATTGGCAAGACGTAAGAGTGTACAGGCGGTTGAAGTTCCATTCTAAGTTATTTAGATAAAATCTAAATTAGATAAAATAATAATTAAATATTGATTATTTTTTTAATTAATATAATATTTATATATAAAAGAAACAGAAAGTATGAAAAAAAGCATGTCAGACATCCTTGCGCAATTGCTAATCATCATTGCGCTGATTATAATTCCTATTACGCTTGTAATTACTTGTGTTAGAATGAGTAACACCAATGACAGTTTAAGGGAATTAATACGAATTGAAAGGAATAAATTACAAAGTAACTATGTAAAGCAATGGCAGCAACATAATTTCTTACTTCAACGCAAAGATACATTGTACTTCAAGACAGTCAAATGAAAGCCATATTTCAATATATATAAATTAGTGAATTTATAATTACTTTCCCCTTCCCTATTTGGGGAAGGGTTTTAAATTTAAGAGATGGCTCCGCTGCAGGTTGAAATACCTACAGATGATTAGTATCAAAACCAACATTGATTTGGGAATTGATAGCGAACATCCATCGGTTTTCATATTTATAATTGAAATAACTTTACAAAAAACACATCAAAAATGTACAGAAATCAGAAAATAATACTGCTGCACTCAGAAGAAGAAGGGAAGTTACCTGAGAATCTTGAATTAGGAGAATTAGCCGTAAACTGCTTCAAGGATAAAGAGTTTATTTGCCTGAAAAACACTGATAATCAGATAATTAAGATAACACCAAATGGCGGTGGTGCTGGTAATTCAAGTGTTAAATCACCAATAAAGAAAGATGAAAAAAACAACATTACAATAGACGATGAAGATACACACATCAACCTAACTGGTCATGATTCAATTGCGTTTGGTAAGTATATCAAATCAGATGCGTATAATTCGTTATTCTTTGTTCAAAACGGACTTGCCAACTATATATCAAGCGTAAATGGAAGGGAAGTTAAATTCTACTTAAATGTGAATGTGCCAGATGTTGCATCATATTTTGGCGATTGCGAAATGTATGGCAAGGATATGAAATTCATGGGAAAACTGCAGTATGCAAGTCATACTGGTGAAGGATATTCATGCAAGGTTACATGTCTTTGTGATAGAGACATTAATGAAGATGATTTTGACCATGATGACGAAGGTGAATATACATGTTCACTTGTATTTAATTCAACATCAAGCATTTACAACAGTATAAACATCGGTAATAACAACTTAATCCAAAGCGGAGAATATAATCGAGTTGAAGGACGACAAAATTATATTGATGGTAACTTTAACACTATAAAGGGAAGTAACAATTTCATTGACAGAAAATGCAATAATGTTGATTTATATGGTTCTGACAATTCAGTGTCAAATGTACATAATGGACTTGTGAGCGGTCTTAAAATTAAGACAGTAAATGATGATTTAATCAGTAATATATGTGCAATTGGTAGTTATCTCCAAGTAACTAATACTAATGAAGTAGCATTTGGTTACGGAAATGAATCGCTAAAGGACAGCGGACAAGGGGGACTACTCAAAGGTGACGGAACTATATTTGCGGTTGGTAATGGTATTCAGGATTTCAACGGAATGCTTTTCAAACGTCATAACGCATTGACAGTCAAGACAAATGGTGAGATTTTGATTCAAGAATCACCAATGACAGACAAAAGAGATAATACAGCCATTCCTCCAATGGTATCAATTCAATCATTAATTGCACGAATCAAGACACTGGAGGCAGAATTGGAGAAGTTAAAGAATAAGTAAGTTTTTTTCATTATTTAGTTTCAATATATATAATTTTATTTTTAGTAAGGTACTGATATTCAAGTCAGTACCTTATTTTTTTATTAAAAAATTATCATTTATTGATTATTTTTTCAATTTTGTTAATATTTATATATAAGATAAAGATAACAGAAAGAAATATGAAAAATGAAATAATATGGAAAAACGTTCCCAACTTCGAAGATAGATATGAAGTGAGTAACATGGGACAAGTCAGAAGTAAATCATTCAAACGCAAAGGAAAAGGAGGATGTGAGTATCTCAAGAAGGGCAAGGTATTGAAAGGAACGATTAATAAGTGTACTGGTTATCTTCAATTTATGCTGTATGATTCTAATGGAAATCATAAATTGGTGGCAGCGCATACGCTTGTAACTGATGCTTTTTTATCAAAACCTGCTGACAATCAGAACCTTATAGTGATTCATAAAGATGGCAACAAATTGAATAATTGCTTGGATAATTTGCGTTACGCTTACAAGTCAAATGAAAAGAATTTACAAAATGGTTTTGAGATTCTTCCAAAAAAGAAACCAAAACAACCCAAATACAGATACGTAATCAAGCAGTTATTCTTAAATGGTCTTTGCTTGGCGGTTTATTCTAATTGGCAGGAACTCAGCGACTTAGGATATAAGAAATTTTCAATAATGACTGCAGCCAACGGAAAGTATGGACCTTCAAAGAAAGACATCTACAAGGGTTTTAAATGGCAAATAATCAGAATAAAAAATAACGTAAATGACTAATATAGAGCAATTTAGCACAAACACACAAGCATATATCAAGGGTGTTGAAGGATATTTGACAGATAAATTTGGCGTAATTAAAGAGAACTGGAAAGGACTGATTCAAATGCTTGCTGTTAATTATGAAATATTTTTACAAGCAAAGAAATACATTGATGAAAATGGAATGTTACAACAAAGCAAGTATGGCATGGTTCCATCTCCAATGATTAAAGTGATGAATGATGCTTCAATACAAGTACAGAAGTTAGTTAATTCGTTGACAATCAGTCCATTATCGGAAAATAAATTGAAAGATAAAATGGTTGACAGCGATGAAGAGGATGCAATTAAAACACTGCTTGGTTAATTAATATTGAGAAAAATGAAGACGGAAAAAGAAAAAATAATTGAACAAATAAAAAACGAAATAACCACCTATCCATTCGATGTTGTTGATGGTCAGGTGGTTACGTGTACATATATCCGTCTTGCGTGTCAAAGATTTATAAACTGGCTTGATTTAGAAGATAGATATTTTGATATTGAAGCAGTACTAAAGGTAATCAATTTCATTGAAAAACTGCAGCACTTCAAAGGTCAATTTGCAGGAAAAAACTTCAAACTTGAGGATTGGCAAAAGTGGATAATCGCAAGTATTTACGGCTATAAGTGGAAGAAAAATAACTTGCGTGTCATTCGTACATTCATTTTATCAATCGGACGAAAAAACGGAAAATCATCATTGATTGCTGCCATGGCATTGTATCACCTAATTGGAGATGGTGAAGCATCAGCGGAGGTTGTAGCGTGCGCCAACTCATCAGCACAAGCCAGTATCTTGTTCAAAATGTGTTCTAATTACTTGAAAAAACTTGACAAAAAAGGAAAGTATTTTCAATTTTATAGAGATTCCATAAACTTTCCAATTACCGATTCAAATTTGAAGATTGTATCATCAGATGCTTCAAGATTGGACGGTCTAAATGTATCATTTGCAGTTGAAGATGAGACGGGCGCAGCACCATCAAGTGAGTTATGGGACGTATTGGAGACATCACAAGGTTCTCGTTTACAGCCACTTATATGTTCCTGCAGCACTCGAGGATTTCAACTAAATGGATTTTACAAAGAACTTGAACAAACTGGAATTGACGTATTGAATGGAATAAAAGAAGATGATTCACTATTCACTGCAATCTATACACTTGATGAAGAAGACGACTATAAAAATGAAAATGTATGGATAAAAGCAAATCCAAATTTGGCTATTAGTATTAATGAAGAATTTTTACAACAACAGATAAAAAAGTGTGAGAACAACCCTATACAAGAAGTTTCTATCCGCACAAAACTATTCAATCAATGGGTTTCAAGTTCATCAACTTGGATTCCTTTACAGAACGTTGCCAATTTAATGCAAGTGATTGATTTACAGCAATATAAGGATATGTTCAGTTACGTTGCGTTTGACTTGGCTGCAGTGTCTGACTTGACTGCTTTATCAATTATGATTAAAATTGATGATAAGTATTTGTTCAAAACATTTTACTATCTACCTGAATCATGTCTGAAAGATAACGTTAATTCTCAATTATATCGTGAATGGCACAAAGGTGGTTATTTGACGATTACCAGTGGTAATGTGACTGATTACAATTATGTATTCAATGACATCAAGAAGATACAGAACACATTGATAATCAACAAGATATCATATGACGATTGGAATAGTAGAGATTTCGTAATCAAATGCACGGAGAACGGAATGCCAATGGTACCATTTAGTCAATCAATTGGAAGTATGAACAGACCAACCAAGGAGTTGCAACGATTAATTTTATCATCAAAAGTTATAATTGACAAGAATCCAATTACACTTTTTTGCTTTGAAAATTCAGTCCCAAAGATGGATTGGAATGATAATGTAAAGATTGTGAAAAACACACCAATGCAAAAGATTGATGGAGTAATAGCGATGATTATGGCACTTGGCGGATATCTGCAAGAAGTGCATTATGATAATGAAATAGCAGTATCAAATTTTGAATAATTCACTGCTAATCAACTATTTATAAATGATATATCTATTATTAATATGTTAACAAATGTAAAGAAATTCTTTGGTTATGAAAACAAAGAAGACAGAAATATAAATGATTATGTTCCTCCAATGGCTCTTAATTATGGTGGAATATATGCTTCATTCGGGGCGATGAATTTGTCCGCTGCATATCGTTCGATTGAGTTGATTTCAGACGGAATTGCAATGTTGCCAATCCAGATTAAACGGTTAAATTCAAAAGGAAAGAACAACTATTTGTTTAATCATTATCTCAATTTATTATTTGATAATGATAACAAATTCATGTCTAAATATTTGCTAATCAAGCAGTTAATTCAATCAGTCCTGGTGCGTGGAAATGGATTTGCGTACATAGAACGTGCAAAGGATGGTACACCAATTAATTTGCAATTCCTTGATTCAAGCGATGTTGTGATTAATTATGACAAGTATAATGGTACGCTTAATTACACCTGCAGTCATATATCACCAGTTCCAATTCAACCTTCAAATATGATTCATTTGCGCAAGAATAGTTATGACGGTATAAATGGTATATCTGTATTAACATTTGCAAAAAGGTCACTTGATTTGGCATCAAATGTTGAAAATAGCGCAAGCGACTTCTATGGAAAGGGTGGTAATGTGTCTGGAATTTTAAAAGTAAATTCCAATTTAAGCAAAGAGCAACGTGAACAAATTTTAAATAATTGGAATCAGTCATTTACTAACAGTAATACTTCAATCGCTGTACTGCAGGGAAATATGGAGTTTCAAAAACTATCCTTGAATGCAGAAGAGACGCAAATGCTACAAACACGCAATTTTAATGTCGCAGATATTGCAAGGTTTTTTGGTATAAATCCGATTCTATTGGGACAGAAAGATTCATCATCGTACACGACATTGGAAATGGTACAATCTGATTTTCTTATACACACCTTGATGCCTTATATCAGTATGATAGAGGAAGAATTTAAATTGAAGTTGAATCAAGAAAAGAATATCAAAATTGAATTTGATGTTAATTACCTATTGAAGACAACCAAGCAGACAGAAGCAAGTTATTATTCAACCTTGGTTGCAAATGGTATAATGACAGTGAATGAAGTACGTAAAGAGTTGGGATTAAGCGAGTTAGAAGGCGGTGATAAGTTAACAATGGCATTCACGGATGTAAGTCAGAACACAATTGCAGATGCAAGTCAAGATAAATCAAATAACAAAGATAATGAAACAATAGATTATGGAAATTGATAAAGAAATAAGAAAAATTGATTCAGAAATTAAGAATGAAGACCGCCATGTGACTGGTTATGCAATTCGATTCAACGAAGAATCAAATTATATGGGATTCTATGAAGTCATTCTTCCAAGTGCAATTGATGAAGACACGTTAAAGAGAAGTGACATATTTGCGCTACTCAATCATGATGAATCAAAGGTATTGGCACGCTGTAAATATGGTGTTGGCAATTTAAAGTTAACAATTGATAATCAAGGACTTAAATATGATTTTGATGTTTTAGACAATGAACTTGGTGATACCGTACTGTCTTACATTCGTAGCGGTATAATTGATAGTTCATCTTTCTCCTTCTCACTTCCAACTAATGACGACACATGTCAGGAGTGGAAGAAAAATGTAAAAACTGGCAAAATTAAAAGATATATCAAGAAAATTGATAAACTCTATGACGTATCACCAGTATATCAACCTGCATATTCTACAGCCACATGTTCTTGTAGAAGTTTTGACAAATTTATGGCGGAAGAAAAACGAAAAAAAGAAGAATTAACCAAGAAATATGATGATTTTTTGGATGAAATTAATAAATTATAATAAGAAAAGTATTATTTTTTCTTAAAAAGAAATATTTATAAATATGAAAGATAAATTGAAAAATAAAATCAATGAAATCGTCAATACCGCCAAGAATGAAGGGCGTGAATTGACAGAAGATGAGCAACTAATGGTTGATGCGTTGACTTTTCAATTAAAATCACTTCCAAATGAAACAGATGATACGGAAGTATCTGAAACAGAAGAAGTTGAGGAAGAAAAGAAAGATGAAGATGCTGAAACACCTGATACAGAAGATAATGATTCCAACAAGGAAGAAGTAGAAGATGTAAAGGAAGTTGCTGAAACTGAAACCCCTGCAACGGAAGATACCAAGCAAGAAGATGATGCGGAAGTATCTGAAAATGAGGAGGTTGAAGACAAAGAAAAAGATAAAACTAATAACGATAAACGTAATTTTAATATTAAAATGAATAAAGAATTTAAATTAATTAGAGCCATCAACCAGATGGCAAACAAGCAGCCACTTGATGAAGTTACAGCAGCAGTTAGCGAAGCAGGTCGTAACGAGATGAGAAACGCAGGTCTGACCGCCGAGGGTGGTTTGGTAATTCCTTCAGAAACACGTGCAATTAGTGTTACCGACTCAGTTGGTGCAACAGTAGGCGTTGATGTTAACGATATTCTTGCGCCACTCCGTGATAACTTGGTACTTGCAAAGGCAGGCGCACGCTTCATGACTGGTTTGAAGAATGATTTGAAACTCCCAGTTATGACAGGTAGTGAAGCACAGTGGGAATCTGAAAGAGAACAAAACACTGGTGATTCTGCTGCAGCATTCAGTTCAGTAACTTTGAAGCCAAAGCGTATTAGCGTTGTACTTCCAGTTTCAAAACAGTTCCTTATCCAGACGTCTGATTCAGCGGAGGCAATTTTGAAAGAAAATATCATGAATGCAATTGCCGAGAAACTCCAGAAGACAATTCTATCTTCAAATATCACTGACCCAAAGGCACCAAAGGGAATTTTTGCTGCAACACCAGAAGCAGGTAAAACATACGCTGCATTATGTACGCTTGAAGCAAAAGTTGATGACAAAAATATGGGTGAAAATCGTGTATATGTAGCAAGCAATAAAGCAAAGGCAGCATTTAGACAGATGACCAAATCAGCCAATGGACCAATGGTATATGATAAGGGTGAAATTGACGGAACACCTTGTTTATCAACAAGTTCTGTGGTTGATAATGGCTTCCTTTATGGTGATTTTAGTCAGTTATATATCGGTCAGTTTGGTGCTACTGAAATTATAGTTGACGGTTACACACGTGCTGCATTTGGTGAAGTTCTTCTGACTGTTAACGCTTACTTTGATGCTGCACTTGCAAGAGAAGGCGCAATTGTATCAGGTACAGTTACCAAGTAGTTTTGAATATTAATTCAATTTAAAACAACAATAAAAAAGGGTGGTGACATTAATTGCCACCATCCTTTAATTTTATAACACATTGAAAATGAATCATTTAACATTAAAACTAATAAAAGAACATCTTAACCTTGATAATGACTTCACACTGGATGATGCATATTTATCACAACTTGGTGATGTCGTTGAGACAGTGGTTGAACGTCACATTGATGATTCATTTGTATCTCTTGCTTCTGTTAATGGTGGTAAATTGCCAACGCCGTTAATTCAAGCAATGTTGCTGTTACTTGGTACATATTACGCCAACCGTGAACACATTGCTTTCAATGCCAATTATGAAGTTGGAAATTCATACACTTTCTTAATTGATTTATACCGCAATTATTCTGCATCTCATTCAGATTCAAGCAATTACACACTTATTAATTCGATTGATGAGTTGATGAAGAAGAATAAAGAAATGAATGATAAGTTAGAAAACATTAAATCTGAAAATTCTGAACAATTAAATTTAATTTCAAATTCAGTAAATAGTGCAACGGCAAAATTAAGTGACTTTGGAAATGAATTACAACAAATTAATTCAAAAATTGATAATAATTCAAGTGAAATTATAAGAATTAATGGTGATATGTCTTCAATAATGAGTACAGCGACAAGTGTTGAATCAGAATTAGCCAACACCAAGGCAGATTTGACAGGATTACAATCAACCGTTGATTCAATGCATATGGATGTGACAGATTTAAAGACAAAAGTTGATGATTTAAGTAATAAAACACTGCAAGGTACTGATTCATTGGAAGTTACAGAAGATGGAAATGTGACAACTTTGGAAGTTAATCAAATCAATGGAGGAAAATTCTAATGCGTGCTGGACTATTATCTGAATTAATTACAATTAAAAGACGTGTTACAACAGTCAACGAAAGTGGACAAAAGGAACATAAATACGTCAAATTACGGACAACACGTGCAAGGGTGATATATTCAAGCGGTAATCGCAACATTGAAAACAAAGATATCCTTTGGGACTATCAGTATAAATTTGAAGTTTGGGATTATGTCGATATCAACGAAAAGGATTTAATCGAATACGATGCAAAGGAATACAGAATCAAATCAATTAACCATGATAAACACCAACAGAAGAAGATAATAACCACTGAATTAATTACTGAATAAAATGGAAAACACGGAAATTACTTGGTATTCAAATGGTTATGGTGTTTGGTTGGACAATATAAACCCAAACAGGTTGAAAACTGCTTTGAGAAATGGATTAAAAAAGTCGTTACGTATTGTTCAGAAAGAAGCAAAAAACAATCTGAAACGTGTAACAACAAGATATAATTCAGGAAGAAACCAATGGGGATTGCGACTGATTCGTGGTATCATGGTGAAACTTTACAAAGAGCAAAAGAACGATATTCGTGGTGTGGTTGAAATCATGGGAAAAGGTAAATCAGCCGACTTTCGTTTGAAATTCTTTGAAAATGGTACAAATGGAAGATATACGAAGAACGGCTGGCATAGGGGCAAAATGAAATCAACACCATTTTTCAATCCTGCCATTGAATCAACCAAGTCAGAAGTTGAAGCATCATTGGAAGGCAATTATCAAGAAGCACTTGAAAAAGCATATAACAAGTTCATAATCAATTCTTTAAAGAAATAATCATGAGTGCAATATCAATTGATAGCAAGATATACAAGATTCTAAAGGAATCAAAAAAGATACAATCAATCGTTGGTGATGAAATTTATCCGATTGTGAAAAACACTGACAAAATTGATGGACCTTTCATTGTATATCAAAAGGATAGTGTAACACCTACCACTGTAAAGGGTCTATCTGTAGCGGATGAAGTGAACTTTGGTTTTTTGATTGTTTACAAAAATCTTGATAAAACTTTGGAAATTGCTGAGATTATCAGAAATTTATTTGAGTTAAGACAGGATGATTACTTCTATAGATGTGATTTAACTGGGACAGCAGAATATTATACCAACGATATGTATTGTCAGGAATTAACTTTCAAGGCAATCACTACAAGATAAGATTAAAAATAATTTACAAAAATAACCTTTATAAAATTTTATAAAAATGAGCAAAATAATAATGGGCGAGAACGTACAACTCTGGGTATCAGGCAGTTGTCTCGCAATGGCTACAAACTTAAGCGTTGAAATGTCTGCTGATGCAGTGGATATCAGTTCAAAGGACCATGGACGATGGTCAGCATCAAGATTGGGCAAGATATCATGGACTGCTTCATCTGATGACCTGTTTACGCTTGACGATTATAATAAACTTGTCGATTGTATGGTTAAGAACTTGCCGATTGACTTGGTATTTGCGACTGTCGCAAATGGCGCAGCAATCAAAGCACCTGATGAGGATGGTTTGGTGACACCAACAGCAGGATGGAAGGCAAGCAATAACATGTATGGTGGCAAAGCAGTTATTACATCGCTTTCATTAAGTGCCAATAACGGTGCTGTCGCAACTTATACAGTTAAGTTCAACGGCGTCGGGCCTTTGACAAAAGGTAATGGAACACCAAGTGTTTAATTACTAATTAGTTACGAAATTTAAGAGAAAAGGTTGAATAAATCTTTTCTCTTTTTTTATTTTTGATACTATTTATATATAGTATAAATAAAGATTAAAAAAAGATTAATATGAAGATTAAAATTAAAGATTTAGAAATTACACTGAAAAATTCATTTCGTTCACTCATCATCTATGAGGCAATGACAAAGAAATCGTTTAAACCAGAAACAATCACTGATGTAATAGTTTACTTCTTCTCAGTCATATCAGCATCGGCAAATCCTGAACAAGTAGATTGGGACGATTATATAAATTGGTTGGACGAAAATCCAACTGCAATCACTGATTTTCAAACATGGTTGACATCATCAATGAATTTCAATGGTCAGTTTGGAAATGATGATTCAAAAAAAAAGGTGAAGAAGTAGTTGAATACACCTATACAGATTTAATGATTAAGTTATGTGTTGAATACGGCTGTGTATCAATCAACTACTATCTTGATGTTATGCAGCCGTATGAATTATATCCAATATTGTCAAATCTACACCTAAAAGTAAAAGGTGATTGGGAAAGGACACGCAATATAATGTACGCTGTATGTCAGTCGCAAAGTACCAAGCATTTGAAGGTAACTGACATAATGTCATTGCCATGGGATGATGCTGATAATCAGATGGTTAGAAATGTCAAGAAAGTGGAGTTAACAAAAGAATATATTGAAAGAATGAAAAATGAAGCAATCCAACATAAAGCAGAATACATCAAGAATGGATTGATTGAAGAAAAATAATAACAAGAAAAACACAAATAGACAATGGCAAATGGTAGATATGTCGCAGAATTATCGCTTGAAACTGGACAGTTAGAATCAGGGGTTAATCGTGCAAAGGCAGCACTGAATAAGTTGCAGAATAGTGGTGATATGAAGAAGATTCAAATCGGACTAAAGGATGCAACCAAGATTCTTGATGCGTTTACATCTAAAGTTGGCATATCTGCCAGTGCTTTGTCAGAATTGGCAACACCGATTGGAGGTATTGCATTGATTGGTGGTGCAATTGCTGGTATTGGCGTGGCATCAGTCAAGGCAGCATCCGACTTGGAAACACTCGACACAAATTTGGGTACCCTACTGGGTAGCATGGATAAAGGTGTCGAGTTAAGAAAGCAGTTGCAAAATTACGGACAATCAACACCTTACGATACGGAAGGTCTTGCAAAGGCAGCCACAACCATGCTTGGATATGGTGTCGCTCAAGAAAAAATAATGCCAGTGATGAAACAGTTGGGTGATATTGCCTTGGGTAACAAGGAAAATCTAAATTCACTTGCACTTGCATACGGACAGATGTCCGCAAGCGGTAAAGTCATGAAGCAGGATTTGAATCAGATGGCAAATGCTGGTTTTGGCGTTAACCAAATCGCTGAGTCAATGGGAGTTAGCGTTGGAAAGTTTAATAAAATGGTTGGCGAGGGCAAAGTTAAGATTGAAGACATTAACAAGGCACTAACCGATGCAACATCCGCTGGAGGTCTATTTTATCAATCCGCCATTAATTCAAGTTCTACATTTGAAGGTGTGATGAGCAATTTGGGCGAGGCAGCCAACAACACATTGGCAAATATTGGAACATCTTTATTACCTTTAGTAAAGGATGCAGCGCAAGGTCTTGTTCAAGTGTTTGAATTTCTTTCATCTGCAATTGATGCACTTGTTAATCCGTCCGATGCTGTTAATGAATCATTTGGTGCGTTTGGTGAGTCAATTGGATACCTGAAGGATGGTGTTTCAAATCTTTTTGAATCACTTGGAAATCTGTATGATACTGTTGTACAGGTAGTTACAGAAGTAATTGGTGGGTCAGGTATATTTGAATCATTTGGAAATTACATTGCAACAGTAGATGGATTTGTAGTGGACTTTGTCAGCACAATCATTGACTTTACCGCTGCAATTATTAAAGCATTTACGCAAACAGATTACTTCAAAGGCGCACTTGCATTAATCAGAAATATAATTGACATAGTTACAACACAATGGTCAATAATGTCAAAGGCGTTCAAGTTGGGTATTCATTACATCACTTCTGCTGGTAATTCATTTGGTGCCTTAAAGGTGTTTATGAACTCTCTTTATGGCGTAATTGGATGGGTAATTAATAAATTTGTACAATTAACAAATGTAATCAAAGAAGCATATCAATGGTATAATAAATTTCTTGACAGACAAATTAAAAAAGAAGGATTGGACAAAAAACCAAGTCCAAAAAAAGAAGAGAAAAAACAACCTGCAGTAACATCAACACCAAAGTCAGTAATCAAAGATGACGGAGGTGATGACGGAAAGAAGAAAAAGAAGAAGAAAAAGGTCAAGGCGAAGAAGGAAAAGAAAGTCAAAACATCTGCAGACAGAATCAAAGAGGCAGAAGTAAAATTTGAAAAAGATTCAAAAGAAATCCAGAACAAAAAGAATACTGGATATTACGACAATGTAGGTGATGAATTAAAGGATAGAGTCAAAGCGTATGATTCGTTGATAGATGTGTATTCTGCTGAGGGCAAAGCAATTACGAACTTAAAGAGCAAACGTAATGAATTAAATACACAACTTCAAGAATACATCAAGAAGATAAATGATGCAAAGAAAGCGGAAGATGATGCAACCAAGTCAGCAGAAGATTCAATCAAGAAAAGAGAAGAAGCAATCAAGAAAGCGAATGAATCAAGTGAGAAGGCATTAAATTCTGATAATTATGGACAGAAAACAAAATCTGAACAAATCATTGATAATCAGGATGATAGAAATGATGAGAAAAGCAAGTTAACAGACAAAATTCAAGCAATCAAGTCACAAATGGATGACTTGGAAAAGGCAATGAATGAAAAGAAGGGTCTTGCGCTTGACTTTACAGCAGAAGAAAAGGCACTTGACCGCCTTGGCAATAAATTAAACGAAACTCTCAAAGATGTCAAAAAATTAGAAGAAGCATCTAAAAAGGTTGATGATTTCAAATCTGCACTTGATTCATTTCAAAGTCAAGATTTCAATCAATTCAAAGGTTTAATTGAGAATTTCCAAAAAATTACCAAAATGTTAAACGACCCAGATGCACAAGTGAAGGCATATGGTCGTGAATTGACTGACCTTGAAAAGGGTGGAATGGCTGCAGGTGCTGGGTTGCAAGTAATGGGTCAAGGTCTTGCAGCAATTGCAGGAGGTGGCGAAGCAGCAAAGGCAGCAGCCATCATGACAGCAGTCGGACAGTTGGTATTGTCGTTTGCTCAAATGATGGCAAGTCCAGAAACTTCATCAATGGGTCCGATTGGTTGGATTGCGTTTGCGGTTGCTGGTCTGGCAACACTTGCAACTACAATTTCAACAGTTCAAGGATTTGCAAATGGTGGTGTGATTGGCGGTGGCGGAACACCAAGCGGTGACATGGGTTTGATTCGTGCGAATGTCGGAGAAATGGTTTTGAATAAAAATCAACAAAGTCACTTGTTCAATATATTGGATTCAGGTAATGTTGACGGTGGTGCTGTAACTTCAACAGTAAGAGTGAAGGGAAGTGATTTATATTTGGCAATGTCCAATTATTCAAAGATTAAAGGTAAATCAGGAATTAATACTGGTATAAGATAAACAAAGAAAGGAAAGATATGTATATTAGCGGTAATTTCAAATCAATAAAAGATGTTGATTATCAAATAGTTATAACCGATGGTGATGCAACAAAGGATATAAAGGTCATTGGCGAAGAAGGGTTATTCTTCGCTTCTGATGCCTTGACTGTTGAAACAAATACCAATGATACATTTGATACTATAATTAAGACATCAGCAACAATTAACTTAGTATCAGACAGTTACGTGGGACATTTGTTGTTTGGCAATAATGCAAGAAGTATCAGCGTAACCATATACAAGAATAATGTTTCTTTCTTTTGTGGCTTTGTCGAGCCAGCAACATTCACTCAGCCATTTGCATCTGTATATGATTCATTTACAGTCAATTGCGTGGATGCTTTGTCGACATTGGAGAATTACAAATATAAAGGAATCACTACAAAAGCAAAATATGATTTTTTCAAAATTGATGCAAATACTATATCATTCGAAGATATAATGATTTCATCAATATTCAAGGATTTATTGAATTTGGATAAAATCAAAAATAAGAAGTCACATATATGGTTTGACGGAAGTAAAGGAATTGATAATCAATCAGTTAAGGATGTATTCAAGAACATAGGTATTAGCGAATCATATCTGATTGGTGATGATTGCGATGATGTTATGTCTGATGAAGATATATTAAAGGAAATATTACAATATCTCAATTTGCATATTATGCAGATTGGTAATGACTATTACATTTTTGACTGGGACAATTTAAAGAGAAAAAACACAAAATGGTACGACTTATTATCAAATGAAGAAAAGACGGAAACACCTTTAAGTCAGACACTTACAGAAGAAATGTATGCAAGCGATGACGGTAATATATCAATCGCTGATGTATATAATCAATTGATTCTGACTGATGAATTGAAGAAACAAGATACCATAATTGAATCACCATTGGTTGATGATTCGTTATATTCATTGTACAAATCAAAGCAACTGTACATGACTGAATTTAGTAGTGCAGGAGAAGGCAATTCAGCATGGGATGCATTCATGGCAGGTGTTAAAGGACAGCCAACAACATACGATGCCTACAACGAAACAGATTGGTATATGCAGGTAATGGAATCAAAGAATTGGGTGTTGAAATTGCCTAACAATCAGCCACTTACATCAATTTATGAGAAAGAAAATAACCAATATATCAATCAATGGAAGGTCGCAAAGTATCTGTATGATAATCCGTTAACACCTTGCCTGATGTCAATGGGTTCAGTTGAGAAGGGCGCAAAAGCGACTGACAACAGTGTTATCAATAAGATTGACATGTCTAACTATCTGATTATCAGTGTGAACGGAAATGAAAAGGATAATCCAACTGAATCATTTCCATCTGTATCTGATTTGAAGGCACATACAGGAATGATTGAATACATTGGTAAATCAAGCGGTGCAGTGTTTAGTCCAGTGGATGATGTTACAACTAATTATCTTGTTTTTAGTGGTAAAATTAATTTACAACCAATCGTCCGTGAATCAATTGACAAAAAGTCAATGAATAATCCCAAATTGCATCATGGTATTCATCCCAATATAAGGGCAGGTATGTATGAGTTAATAAGACAATATGAAGTGGTCAAATACTCAACTGTACCGAGCGACAAAAATGGTGACGGTCGATATTATACTCGAAAGTGGTACACTACTAAATCATCAACTGATGAAATTGGTACTAATGAATATATCAAGAACGACCAATCATTGACACCATGGACAAAAGAAAAAGCACTGCATTCATTTGAATTTAAGCAAGTTAGAATTGAAGGCAAAGATAAGGAATTAGATACAATTTCTAAATTTCCAATCTTGGAATGTGAATTGAAAATTGGTGACAAGTATTGCGTTGAAGTCAAATATAATACATTCCAATCAGCCAAGGATGACACTGTTTATGCGTGGTTGACCAAGTCAGAAATTAAGAAGGGCGGAATGAAATACTTGAAACATTACAATATTACAATCAATCTTGATGAACTAAAATATGAAGATGATGAATATCTTGATGATGGTTGGCACGAAGGCAAAACGACTTGGACACATACGATGTCTTTGGGCATAAATCCCAAAATTGGAGATAAAATAATTGGACAAGATTTTGATTTGCAAAATAACATTGATTACACAATGAATGTCAATGAGGAAGGTACCGCAATTCCAATTATAAGACAAGATAATTTAGTTGGAAAAGTGTCGTTTAAAATTCTTGGACCTTTCAATGGCTCTTTGTATCAACAAGTGTATTATCGACACCGCACTTGGTTTAGACGCAGAAAATTCCAAAATGGAGAAGTGCCACTGTTGCCACATGTTCAGAATATTTTTATAAAAGAATTTGAATGTAAAATTGCTTCTGACAATGGTAAAACAACAAATAAAGGTGATAGTGATTTAATTTATCAAAGTGCAGAATCAGAAAAATATGTAAATAAAAAAGATGATATTACATTTAAATTCATCACTCAACTATCTGCAGATGAAGCACTTGCGAAGAATATAGATAACGGCATAAATTTAAATGCTGTAATTAATATGAACACATCATTGCCGTTAACATCAATATTTAATTCTGTTACCAATGAATCAGCGAAGGCAGAAGAACATTATATTAATAGTTATTACAACGAATATTCAACGCCTAAATTGATGTATGAAGTATCACTTTTAGATTCAAATGATTTTGACTTTAGAAATATTTATAAAATAAAAGCACTGAATAAAGATATGCACATAATGAAGGTACGTTATAATTGCATGGATGATTCTAATACTTTGACACTCAAGGAAATATAAAGATTGACAGATATGATTAAAATTGAAAGTTATTCAAAAAAGAAAAAAGATAATAAAGGTGGAGGAGGAGTTGGCAACAATACAATTGTCAATTCTTCTTCATCTTCATTTGTTCCACGTTATATATTTGGTAATTACTTTGACGATACGGAAGATTTGAAGGGTGACATCAAAGATGTGAAAAATATAACTGCCTCAGAATCAGTGACTTGTCATCATATTGCTGCAGATAGTGGTAATATTGGTGAGTTAACAGCAAACACCATTTCAACGCATAGTGTTGAAAGTCAGGAAGTTACAACGGATAATATAAATGCAAAAAACACAACAACTGATGTGTTAACTTCAAAAAAAGGAAATTTTAACAATATTACATCCGATTTTGTAACTGCAACGGAAATTCAGGGCAAGTCAGTGAGTACCAGCGTATTACAAGCAAGCGATGCAAGTATATCTAACCTTAATGTAAGCGGTACAGCGCATTTTTTTCAGTTAATGATTGACCAAATTAAAAGCAGTCGTGGACAAACCATTGTGACAGCAGCCAATGCGAAGATTTATAAAGTGGTTAATGTATTTGGCAATTATATGTGTTTCTTCCATGCTTCCGATGATGTATCAAAGGTTGGTAACATGTTTGCAGTCAATGACTTAGTAGTATGTCAAACATTTAACGCTGCATATGATTCTGAATTTAACGTCAATAATCGTTACTATTGGCGCAAGGTTTTGGCTGTATCAAATACACCACAAGAGGAAGGAGGAAAATATTATCATTGGATAACTTTGAGTGCAACAGATTGTGACGTTAAATCAAACGCATTACCACAAGCGGAGGATGAAATATGTCAACTTGGTAATACAACAGATACAACACGACAATCAGCCATAATCATATCAGCATATAATTCTCAATTCCTTGATTCTGAATTACTTGCACCTTCAATATCTCAATATGAAGGTATAAATAGATATGAGTTGAAGCCATTTAGATTAAATGTTTTATCAAAAAAATTAAACTCATTCATTGGCAACTTCAAAGTTCAAGGTGGCAAATCATTGGAGGAAGTTTTGAAAGAAAAGAATGAAAATGAACCGCCATACATAGGAGGGAACGGACATTGGATGATTTGGGACAAAATCAATAAAGTTTACAAAGATTCAGGTATAAGTGCAAGCGGAACCAAAGGAGAACAAGGTGAATCAATCAAACTGACTGTTGATTTTGCGCAAAATGTGTACAACATCAATAACGAATTGAGTATTAATTGTAATGGATATATCAAGCAATATAAAGATAATCAAGCAGTTACACCAACGGACATTGGAGAATATGTTGTAAGAATTAATATCTCAGGAACTGATTTTGATACGATTAAAATTACACCTACCAATACAGGTAATTGGAGTGTCAAGAAAACATATCAAATTGAAGATAAAGCAAATGTTCCAAGTACACTAAATATCAAATTATACAAGAAATATTCAACTGTTGATTCACTGGTATTACCAATTACATTAAATCACAATGCACTTCTTGAAGTTACTGATTCAGTGAAGTTACTTGCGCAAGGTAATCAGAATAAAATCAATGAGTTAACTGGTAAAATAGATGCAAACGTAAATTCAATTGCAAGCATAAATGTCAAGAATGACCAGATTGAAAGCAAGGTAAATCAGATAAATACAAATATTTCAGATAATTACGTTACCAATACCAATCTTCAATCAATCATAAATCAGCAGGCAAATCAGATTACATTGGCAATTATAAATCAAGTTAATGGTAATTTAAAGAAAGTTGGAATTGACTTGAATTTGAATGAGATTAATTTGATTGCAAATCGTACAAACTTTGTCGATGAAAACGGCAAGAAGTTTATAACAGTTAGTAAAGATGAGAACGGAATACCACATTTCATTTTCTTGGATGCAAACGAAAAACCAAAATATGATTTGGGATATACGGGTCTTCGTGAACTTGTAAGTGATTATAAGGCAGCGTATTGGACAAAGATGAAGTTGGTTAATATTACTGGTAAATCATTAATTTCAATTTATCCAAAAACATCAAAAGGAACTGATTACTTCCAATACAACGCACCACGTCATCACATCACTGGTGCGCTTGGTAGTCATGCAGAAGATGATGGTAAAGTGTACGATGCTGAAATGTTCCAACACCAAATCCCAGATGGTTACTATACCGATGAAAATATGAATCATATCTATAACGATATGTCACCAATTGAAATGCAAGAAGACACAAAGATATATGGTATTGCTGTTAGTCATTTCGTTAATGGTAGAATCGACCACGACCAATCAGGCATGGTGTTGGTTAAAGTGAAAAACAATGCATTGGTTGGATATTGCAATGAACAAGGTCAATCTATATTTGTACAAGGCGGACTGATTCAAAATTATCCATTTGTAAAATAGTTTAATATTTATATAGTGAAAAACACATTTTAATTTTATGAAAACATTGATAATCAATAACTTAAAGACAATTCTTGAATCATTAAGCAATTGGATATATTCAATTAAGAAACTATCATATTCAGATATAATCAAGAATGTAACTGTTGCAGGCGCAATCTTAATCTTAATATATTACGGCAAGTCAATTTGGATGACGGAAGTAATAAGTGGTAATGTATTGGTATTCATCACATCTGGTGTTATGATATTTCTTTTGGGACAATATATTTTTGAAAAATATAAATCTAAAAAAAAAGAAAAGAATAAACAGAATAAGAAGAAACAAATCCAAGAACTTGGAATGATATCTTTGAATCTTGATTGTGAAATGCAGAAATCAAGGATGAGATTAAACGCTGCCAGAATATTGTTGTTCGCTTATCACAATGGACAATCATGTTTGGGTGGTGCACCATTTAGTAAATCATCCGTTGTGAAGGAAGTTGTAGATGAAGATGCAAATGTTGAACTTATCGCTGAACACTTCCAGCAACAGATGATGGGACTGTACAGATTGCCACAATACATCAACACACATAGTTATTTCCTTGGTAATCAGGATGATGTCAAAGAAATTGATTATAAATATAAACAGCACATGGATATATGTGATTCAAGTTATATTGCATGTAAAGCAATTAAAGATGTTGATGGAATTATAGTTGGTCGTATTTCAATCGCTTTTGATAGTAAGCGTGCAATTCCAAGTCCTGACAGATTAAAACATGAATTAGATATATTAGTTAGAGAATCACGTAACTATCTGATAATGAAATAGTTATATAATCTTTCTGTTAATCTTATGAAGGTAATGGTCAATGTTATTGATTGTTACCTTCGCTTGTTTTATGTAAGTAACTGATTATCAATTAGTTATATTTTTCTCATATTTTGCGTATTTCGCATGAATGGTCAGATTGCTTCCAAATATTGAAATTATGACGATATTTATTAATATTTAGCATTAATCTATTTGATAATTAAGTTAAAATCGGAGGATATGAAAGCAAGTGATTTGACTTGTATTGAATGATTGCAAGTGAATTGACTTGTATTGATTGCGTACTGATGTGATGTATTGGTGTTAATCGGTCGGAAGGTCAAGTGATTGGTTGTGTTTAGTGTCTTGTAAGTAGTTGATTATCAGTTAGTTACATTAATAAATATTTTATTTTTTATAATAATTGGATGTAGGGGGGGGAGGGTGTTTTTTTTGGAGGGGGTATGCTCTAAA
>FLRW01322208.1_pt1 | contig 21037 bp, 25 predicted proteins | sample 1550421 | NCBI WGS metagenome assembly FLRW01 (sample SAMEA4031753, study PRJEB14383) | metagenome | biome: human; feature: oral; material: saliva | place: Philippines | collected 2014
TCATAGCCAAAGCCATTGTCACCTTTTGGCTCGTCTTGAACGAGTCCATCGCAATAGCCTTCAGCTGTCACTTCACGACCATCAGGATATACGAGCGCTAAGGCGCACACATAATGCGCTGTGCGGTCACTTTTCCCTTGCAACTCATGAATTAATTTTTCGTTGTTAGCGTTATCATCGCCATGATGGCCCGCATAACGAGCAGAATACACACCTGGTGCCCCATTAAGAGCATCTACGGTGATGCCAGAGTCATCCGCAAGACATGGACGATTGGTAGCCTTTGCATAGTAACGAGCCTTTAAAAGAGCATTCTCCATAAAGGTTTTACCCGTTTCCTCTGGTTCTTCAATGGAAATGACATCTTTCACCGGTACACAGTCGATAGATAAATGGGAGAAAGCCTCGGAAAATTCACGAATCTTCCCTTTATTACCTGTAGCAAGTACGATTTGTTCCATCTTACACCTCCGGAGCTGTAGGATATACCTTACCTACCTTATCTGCTGTCGCGCCAAGTACTTCACGTTGTTTAGCCATGAGCTCATCTGTAGCAGCCTCTGCTAAATCAAGTAATGCATTGAGTTCATCACGGTTAAATGTACCGTGTTCGCCTGTACCTTGTACTTCCACCATATTACCTGAGCCTGTGCGTACTACATTCATGTCAACGATAGCCGCACTATCCTCTTCGTAGCAAAGATCCGTAATAGGGCCGTCTGGACCAATACCTACGGAAATAGCTGCGCAGAAGTCGGTAATTGGGAATTTACCGGCTCCACCAAAGGTGAAGTCCACCGCATCAACGAGGGCTACAAAGGCACCTGTAATAGATGCTGTACGCGTACCGCCATCGGCTTGAATTACATCGCAGTCAATCGTAATAGAACGTTCACCTAACGCTTCAAGGTCCACTACAGCCCGTAATGCACGACCGATAAGGCGTTGAATTTCTACGGTACGTCCTGTTTGTTTACCCTTTGCAGCTTCACGGCTTACGCGAGTTTGCGTAGAGCGTGGCAACAAGGAGTATTCCGCAGTTACCCATCCTTGTCCAGAACCTTTGAGCCAGCGCGGCACAGAATCCTCAACAGTAGCCGTACAGATAACCTTAGTCTTGCCGCACTCAATAAGTACAGAACCTTCTGCATACTCTGTAAAATTCCGTATTACTTTAATAGGTCTCAATTGACCTGCTGTTCTATTATCGCTGCGCATAGGAACCTCATTCTAAAACTAAACATTAGAACGCCCCTTACACAAAGGGGCGTTATTTCTTCTATTATATCACAATGTATCTATTATTTAGCACTATGAATCAGATTATAATTTATACGCTAATACCATAATACCTTTTATAGTTATACTAATGAATATTACCACTATAGTTCATATTAGCCATCACCGAGAATACTATACTTCGTATTGACCCTCACCAAGAGGATCTACAACAACGTAACGACTTGCCCCGCCCTCTGCTTTAGCTCGTTTAGCCTCTGCAATCGCATCTTGCCGAGTCAATTCGTCCGCTTGCCAAGGAATGAACATAGCATATACACTTTGCGGTCCATAAGGTCCATATTGTCCCCGTGAAAGCACGCTATGCCAGCCTACCTTATCTTCATACATGCGCACCTTTTCAAGGCGCTCCTCTTGTACTCCCGTTTCATCATAGTACACATTGTAACGGTTCGACCATATATCGCCTATACCCATGCGTTCCTCTTCAGTCATCTTATGACGATTTGCCCATTGTACCTTCCACTTAGCGATAAGATCATCAATATAAGCAGTTACATTTTGGCTTTGCTTATATTTAATAGGATCAAAGGCAGGTTCTACGACCTTACTGTAATCAAGGCCTGCCATAGATAAAATGATACCTGTATTTACATAGGGCAATGCTTCTTGTACGGAGTAACCACCTTCTAAGACAGCTATATCTGCTTGCAATAAGTCCACAAGTTCAGCATAGCCCTTTGCAGTTACCTGCATATTCGCCAAAGGATCGCTAAAGTGATTATCTTGCCCCGCTGAATTGATGACGATATGCGGATTAAATTCCTCTAATATAGGAAGTACTAATTCGCGCATAACCTTCATCAAACCTTCGTCACCAGTGCCCGGTGGCAATGGAATATCTATATTGCCACCAATAGCTTGGGGGCCACCAAACTCATCCATAAAGCCAGTGCCTGGATATAGCGTGCGCCCATCTTGATGGAAACTAATATATAGAGTATCAGGATCATGGTAGAACACATCTTGAGAGCCATCCCCATGGTGGACATCTGTATCTACCACAGCAACCCGTTTTATACCATATTTTTGGCGCATATGTTGAATCATAACAGCTTCAATATTTATGGTACAGAAACCGCGAATACCATGAACCATAGCCATCGCATGATGTCCTGGTGGTCTAACGAGGGCAAAGGCACGGTCTACCTCTCCGCGCATAACCGCATCAGCAGCCGCAATAGCGCCACCTGCAGAAACACGATGTGCTTCCGTTACCCAAGACTCTAAATCAGGAGCCCCTACATGGACACGCTCTATTGTATCCCAATCAGCTACAATAGGATTATATTCCACAATATTTGGTATATCTAATAAGCCTTCTTCTACGATTTGATCTCGCGTATAGAGCAAACGCTCCTGTCGCTCAGGATGGGTTTCTGAAATCTTCCAGTCAAAAGCAGGGAAAAAGACAAGACCTAAACTATGTTTTGATACATTTTTGTCCGGATTTAACGTGTCGCCTGTCTTTGTATGGGTAATCTTATTTATACCCACATTTCTGAGTCCATGTCGCTCACGATAGGACAGTCCCTTATTCCACATAGTGTTTCACCCCCGCTTCTAGTTGTACTTTCACCGTAATTAGACGTTCCATAGATTGCCAGCCCTCTACAACAGGGAAATCTTCAATACTAATAACCTCGACCTCTTGCGCTTTATCTAGGCCCAAGCGCAATGCCTCTTCAGCAAGAGCCTCTTTTGCGTGCTCTACTACTTGTTCAGCTCGTTTTAAGGTACAGGTTTGCTGCTTAATACCTAACTCAGGAATGACAAGCAAGCGACGTTTTGTATCTACGTGAACGGTAAGTTCAATAGTAGATAGGGCTAATGCTGCACCTATAGCATTTGCTACAGCTGCATTTTCTGGAATGGTAACAGGCAAATCTAAATACTGGCCGATACTTGGCCCTAAGCTAGGGGCTGTGCCGCCTACCACAACGATTTGAGCAGCTGCAAAGACATCGGGATTTACAATATCCGCCACTACATAAACAGGTCGTTTATTTTCTGCCTGTACCACCTCATCGATGCCATGTTGAATTGTTTCTAATGCCTTTTTAACAATAAGCTGTGCTACATCTAGAGCTGACACATTATGAATACATTGCTTTTCAGAATTATGGTTCCCCAATGCATCTTCACATTCGCCGTGTTTCCAATTAGCCTGTAACAGATGGACTAACTGTTGTAAGGATTGTGTAGCAAGTTCAGCATCTCCGTAACTTGCATGTCCTAATACGATGAGAGCATCGCCTAAGGTAGGTTCAGGGCCACCTAAAGCTGCTGATGGACCTACACGTTCAGGTCCTACCGTGATTTTACCATCTACTATGCGAACTACCGACTCACCGCCGATACCGACGGAGGTAACTGCAAAGGATCGCACTGCACTTGGATATTCACGAATAGATACACCACTTTTAGTCATCAACGGTCTGCCTTGTTTCCACAAAGAAATATCTGTAGTGGTACCGCCAATATCTAAAGCAACTGTATGTTCATTCCCAATAGCTCCAAGAGCAGATAAGCCCAGTACGGTTGCCGCAGGTCCTGTAAAAGCGGTCTCTACTGGTCTACTCACCATATGTTCCATAGGTAAAGAACCTCCATCGGCCTTTAATATATGAAGTGGAGCCTTAATATTTCGTATACTCAGCGCATCTTCCACGTTTTTCTTAAACACTGTAAATACGGGCGTTACGGCGCTATTAAAGTAAGCACTAATAGTACGACGAGGAAAGTTCAAGGACCCGCTTAATAAACTGCCATTAGATATGGTATTATACGTTTCTTGTAATGTTTCTGTTATAGATAATTCCTCTTGAGGATTGCGGACACCAAATTTTGCGGATACAGCAGCCAAATCTGTACCACTTCGTTCTTGTACCATACGAGCTATACCACGTACGCCATCGGTAGAGGTACGCTCTACGACAATACCTCTGTGGTCTGTGTAGCCTTGAAGATATATAGGGCTCACAGGAAATATATCGTCTACATTACGACCAGGCCCTGTTACTACATACAGATCTACAACCTGCTCCTTTTTTTCTACGATGGTATTTGTCACAACTGTAGTAGATAAGGTTACTTGTTCAATATTCGATGTATCACAACTATCTAGGACTGCATCTAAGGCCTCACCTATCCCTTGCATTAGATTATCCTTTGTAGTCCGTCTTTTAGCAGTTGACACTACGCGATGACCATCGATAATAACGGCATCGGTAAAAGTACCACCTACGTCTAAACCTAATAACATACAACCTCCTAATTACAATATAAAAAGGCTGTACCCATCTCTATGTGATGAGTACAGCCTTCTGTTATTTACCAGATACAGATGCGTAATTTTTGATGATAACAATTGGAGTCATTTGGCTATCATTACCAAATGGATTGTCGATCAACAATTGTGCAATTTTCTTAGCATCAATGCCACGGCTTGTACCTAAGATAGCGGAGCGTTTTAAGTCATTAACGTCAGCTACTACAGCGCCATAGCAACCTGTGCGAGATACGATTTTCTCTGCTACTTTATCAGGGTTTTTAGGGCCATGTACGATATGTTTATCGAATGGAGGCATAGTGCCTGTTACATCGTCAGCCAAAGATGCTGCACGAGCAATAGCATAGAACACGCCTGGTTTACGGAAAATCTTAGCAATAGCACCTAAAATAAATGCGCCTAACACCTTCCATTTACCATCTACATCCATAGCCGCTTGCATACCGTAAATGGATGCCATTGAGCCATCTGGATGAATAAAACGATTAATTAAACGAGCTTGCCAGCATACGTCTAGTTCTTCTGGACGAGTGAAATTACCTTGTGTAATAGCCACTACAGATTCAGCTACACATACGATATCTTCTGGTCCAATATTATGACCACCATATTCAACGATAGCATCTACGATGTCATCATTATCTGTAAGAATACGTGTTGGTACACATACTAACTCTAATTCTGCCATTGAAATGCCTCCTTATTGACCTAATGCGGCCTCTACTTCTTCTGGGGTCAAACGAATACGTTGTTTATCAATGTGGTAATCTTCACGACCAACCACTTGGTAGTAAATGTCGATATTCATATAAGGGAAACCCTTAATATCTTCTCGAATATTGCCACTTTTACCTATTAACGTAACATATACACGGATAGTGCCACCTTTACGTGGTTTGATGATAACAGCTTCAAAATATCCATCGTGACGTGGGCGATTAATATCCATAGCCCATGCGTCTACTTTCACAGAATCAAATTGTTCCTCAGGCAATAATGGACGTGGGAATAAGTCCATAATCGTACCATTTTGACGACCTTTATTTACGAAAGGAACGTCACAGAACAATGTAATAGATTCAAAGTTTCGATCGGATACTTGGAAATTAGTTGCTCGTTTTGGCAACAAAATAACCTTTTCATCACCTTGTTTCAATGCGAACAAACGGAATAATAAATACAGTACTGCAATAGCCACAATAATGGATACTACTACAGTTAGGATGTTATAAAACCACATAGGGCATCTCCTTTATAGTGTAATATGTTCAATGGTACGACGATTTGTATCGAGGAAGGACGCACTTAATGTGTCGCCAAGCTCAATATCTTTTGTGAAATACAGTTTCACCGTACCAAGGTTTTCTTGAGGGTTATAGAGGTTCTTATGCTCTAAAATACGACAAACAAGATTGCTCGTTTCATAAGCAGGATCTACAAACTGGATCCGATCAGCAGTTAATTCCTCTAATAAAGGTTTAACAAATGGGAAATGAGTGCAGCCCAAAACAACTACGTCAATTTCACGAGATAGCAAAGGCTCTACATACTCTTCACACACATCACGAACGAAAAAGTCATCTAAATGACCTTGCTCAATGAGACCTGCCAGTTCAGGACAAGGTTGTTCCCACACCAGCACTTCAGGATCAACTTCTAACGCGACATGCTTATGAATATGGCTGTTTACAGTAGCCACAGTAGCCATAATACCAATAGTATTACTTTTACTTTCACTAATAGCGGTTTTAACGCCTTGAGAAACCCCAATAACTGGAACGGATACGCGTTCACGTACCTCATCAAGGGCAACAACGGTGAAAGTATTACAAGCAATAACCATCAATTTAACAGGCTGCTTCTCAAGCGCCTCTGCAATACGGCATGCTAAAAACGTAATTTCATCATCACTGCGATTGCCTACAGGATTGTTGGCATTATCACCGATATAGATAAAATCTTCGTTAGGAAATTGTTCTTGTAATACCTTTAATACTGATAGTCCGCCTACACCAGAGTCAAATACACCGATAGGCAATTGTTGTACATTATTCATTAGGCATCTCCTCAACAGCTGCTAACATAGGCTGATAAAAAGTATCGTCTAATCGCACAATCTTTCCTGTTGATTTCGACATAAAAGCGTTCTTAGTTTCTCCCGTCGCCAGAAGCGCACCATCACTAGCGCGTTTCATACGATAACGGAAAACCATTTGAGCACGCGTCATTTTAACCAAGTACGTTTCAATGTGAAGTTCATCATCAAAATTCGCTGGTTCTTTATAATTGCAAGATACGTTCATAATAGGAAATACAATATCCTCATTCATCATATCCCACAAGGTTACACCGATTTGACGAAGGAATTCAATACGTGCCATTTCAAACCATCTAAAGTGATTACTATGGTGCGCAATCCCCATCATATCGGTTTCGTAAAATCGTACATTTACTGAAGCAATATGCATAAATCTAGTCCTTTTTAAATAGTATACAATTTTCATTGTATATCTATTACTTTAGGGTGTCAAATAATTAAAGGCAGTTCAATCACTGTGGATCAAACTGCCTTAAATGGTAAAAGTTAGCGACTACTACCAAATGGGAAGAATTTTTTTGCCTCTTCTTGATGACTCGTTTTAATGTAACGATTCGCAATCTTAAAGGCTATTCCGAGTACCGCCACATCATCTAACCAACCTAATACGGCAATCGTATCCGGTACAACATCAACAGGCAATACGAGATACCCTAAGGCACCTGCAATGACTGCTTTTACATATTTTGGAGTATCTTTATCTCGTAAACAGAGGAATAAGGTTACCGCTTGTTGTACAAAGGCAAGTTTCTTACCATATCGGCCAAGAAAGCCTACAAATCTTGATTCGTTAAAATACTTACCGTATTTAATAATTTTTAAGGGATTCATCGTAATAATCCTTCAGCGCTTATTTGCGCAAACTACCAATTTTATCTTTCGCTGTGCTAACAGTGTTTGCAGCCGCATCTTTTGCTGTTTCTACAGCATCGGAAGCTTTAGTTTTTACTGTGTCTACTGCTACTTGCGCAGAAGCTTTAGCTACTTCTACGCCACCTTTAGCCAATTCTTTTGCTATGTCAATATTTTCTTTTGCAACATCAATTTTCTCTTTAGCTGCATCAGATACTTTAGCTACCACTTCTGCTGCATTATCATGAAGTTGATATTTTGTTTCGTTATTCCATTTATCGATAGCAGGTGTTACTTTTTCTTCGTAAACTTGTTTCAAAGTTTCTTTAGCAAGACCTGTTTCGTTAGCAATACCTGCCCATACATCGCGTTGACCTTGTGTGAAAGGAATACTAGCACCTGCATCACGAACGATTTCAGATGCAATCGCTTTACCGCTTTCAAGGAATTCAGCAACCATTGGTTTGTAGCGTTCGATATCAGAAGGCATACCATCTTGAATCCAAATATGAGCAATTTTACCAATAGCATATGTTAAGCCAATCGCTACAGGAACGCGAACTGCTTTCAAAGGAATAAGAAGGGAAATAGCCGCTGTACCTACAGCTGTGCTAAGACCGCCAACTAAACCTACTGCAGCACCAGATTGTAATTCCACATCATAAAGATGAGCAATACGAGTTACCATGTACGTAGCATTGGCGCACAAAGCAACACTGCTGAATTTAGGGGATAAAGCCAATGCTGCTGCACGACCTGCACCCCAGAAAATAAATTGTTCAACTTGATAGTCACGATCTTGAGAACCATCCATAAGTGGCTCAAGTGTTACGCCATTATATTCTGCCATAAGTATTCTCCTTTGTTGTGAACCAACTATAGGTCATATTATTAGTATTATTATACCATTCTATTGCTAGAAGTGAAATGAATTTTTCTAATTATCTATAGATTTAAAAAATAAAATAACTTCCAATATTTTCTATCTTACCAACTAGTGAGACCACCATCGATAGTCCAAGCTGCACCCGTTACAAAGGACGCTTTATTGCTCAATAAAAATACAATCACTTCTCCGATTTCATGCGGCTTGCCAATTCGGCCTAATGGATAGTGTTGCCCCATTTCAGCCTTCGCAGTAGCCTTATCTTGATGAGTATTAGCAATCTGTTTATCTACTAAGGATGTATCTACATCACCAGGACATACGCAGTTAACGCGAACACCATGCGGTGCCATCTCAAGGGATAAAGATTTTGTAAAGCTCACTACTGCACCTTTAGATGCACCGTATACGGAACAGGCGACATTACCTTGTAAACCGGCATCACTAGCTACCGTTACGATGCTACCTTTTGCAGAGCGCAAATAAGGAAGCGCCGCTTGGCACAAGAAAACTGTACCTTTTACATTAGTACCAAACATTTCATCAAAAGCGGCCTCTGTTACATCCGCTAACAACTCTTCCTCATAGTAGCCAGCCGCTGTTACGAGAGCAGATACACCGCCAAATACATCAACTGTTTCTTTTACAATGCGCTGACAATCTTCAAGTTTAGATACATCACCTTGAATGTACTGTACCTTTGAAGAATAGCGGCGCAACTTAGTCTTAGCTTTTTGACCAGATTTTTCGTTTCGGCCATTGATGACTACGCACCAACCTTCTTTCAGTAAAAGCTTGGCCGTAGCAAAGCCAATACCCGATGTACCACCACTGATCAATGCCACTTGTACATCACTTTTATGAGGCATACTTTGTCCTCCTATAACGTTGAAACATAGTCATACACTAATTTCAACAACATTACCGTCGTCACCGACAAGAATACTACACGCACTAAAGACGAGCCCTTAGCAATAGCTAAATGAGAGCCTAAATATGCGCCTATGATTTGTCCCGCCCCTGTGGCAAGACCATATTTAATATTGACATGCCCTAAATATAAGAATACCAATAAAGACGCTACATTACTAGTAAAGTTTAATACTTTCGCATTAGCTGATGCATGTAAAAAATCAAAACCTGTAAAGATAAAGCCCATTATCAAAAATGTTCCTGTACCAGGTCCAATGAAACCATCATAGGCACCAATACCAAGAGCAAAGGCCATACAAATATATAGAGCTTTACCCACTACTGCAGAAGTGCGGTTCACCTCGCCCCAATCCTTTTTGAATACCACAAAAAGGGTTACACAAACGAGCAAGATGATAATAATGGGCTTTACATATAATGGCGGCAACGATACAACCGCTAATGTACCAATCATAGAGCCAACAAAGGTAAAGGGCAATAGTTTACGAACTAAAGAAAAATCAACCATGTGATTTCTCAAGAACGTAATCGATGCACTACCAGCGCCAAAAATACTGGATAATTTATTACTGCCCAAGGCCATACTAGGCGGAAGATTTGTTAATAACATAGCTGGTACAGAAATGAGTCCACCGCCGCCCACAATGGAGTCAACAAATCCTGCGAAAGCCCCCGCTACGGCGAGCAAAATAAGTATAAGGATATCAAATGGTAAACCTGTTACCTCAACGAGCCACTCCATATAAACCTCCTACAGATAGCACATCAACGGTCGCCAAAGGGCCACCGTTGTCATGCTAGTTTATATTATTTTGCACCTAGACGATCTAGTGCTAATGTATAGCCATCAGCACCATAGACTAGGCATCGCTTTACACGGCTAATCGTTGCCGTACTCGCCCCTGTTTCTTCTACGATTTTTTCATAGCTATCCCCTGCACGCAACATTTTTGCTACTTGCAAGCGTTGAGATAAAGCTTTTAGTTCATTAATCGTACAAATATCTTCGAAAAATGCATAGCATTCCTCTGTATTTTCAAGTGTTAAAATAGCGGTGAATAACTCATCGTTTTGTTGACTTCTCAATTTTTCATTGATGCTCATAGGATCCTCCTACTTCTTATTCATCGCTTTAGACCAAGCATCACCAATCATTTGTACAACTTGTACCAAAATAATCAAGATGATGATGGTAGCAATCATAATGTCTGCTTGGAAACGTTGATAACCATATCGGATAGCAATGTCACCGAGACCACCGCCGCCAATAGCACCAGCCATTGCAGAGTAACCGATAAGGTTAACGATAAGAACCGTTACATTGTCAATAATCGTAGGCAATGCTTCTGGTAATAATACTTTCCAAATAATTTGGAGCGGGCTTGCACCCATGGATTGAGCCGCCTCAATAACACCATAGTTGATATCTTTAATAGATGTTTCTACAAGGCGAGCTAAGAATGGAATGGCTGCAATTGTCAAAGGCACACAAGCTGCAGTAGTACCGATAGATGTACCTACTACCATACGTGTAAAGGGAATGATAGCAACCATCAAAATAATGAAAGGTACTGAACGCGTCGCATTTACGATGGCGCCCAACACTTTATTAAGAGCTACATTTTCTAAGATGTGACCTTTAGACGTTACCACCAAAACGACACCAAGAGGAATACCAAGTAACATTGCCATTACCGTAGAGATGATGGTCATTTGCAATGTATCAAGGGTACCAGTTATGAGTAGATTAATGATTTGCTCTGACATAACCGATCACCTCGCTTTCAATTGGTAATGTTTTGATGTAGTCTAAGCCCTCTTGCGCATTTTCTGGGTCACCATTCAAGATAACGATAAGGCGACCAACGCATGTATTTTGGATATAGTCAATGCCACCAAAGAGGATACTTACATCGAGGTTAAAGCGTCGTACGAGACCTGCCACTACAGGTTCATCTGTAGATTGGCCTGTGAATTTAAGGCGTACTAATGGAGCAGTACCTGCAATCCATTGGTCATGCAATTCTAAATGTTCTAACGCTTCTGGTGGTAAGTTGTCACTCACAACAGAGCTAATGAATTCTTTTGTGGTATTTTCACGAGGATGTGTAAATACCTCAACAGTGCTACCTTCTTCAAGGATAACGCCGCCTTCAATAACTGCCACACGGTCACAGATTTCACGAATAACGTGCATCTCATGTGTAATGAGGACGATAGTAAGACCCATTTTTTCATTGATGTCTTTTAACAATTTTAAAATGGAATCTGTTGTTTGTGGATCGAGAGCAGATGTAGCTTCGTCACAAAGGAGAACCTTTGGATTTGAGGCTAAGGCACGAGCGATACCAACACGTTGTTTTTGACCACCAGACAACTGAGACGGATAATTGTTCATACGGTCGCTAAGGCCTACAATTTCAAGGATTGGCTCAATACGCTCTTTAATTTCAGCCTTGCTCATTCCTTGTAATTCTAAAGGGAACGCCACATTGTCATAGACTGTGCGAGAGGACAATAGATTGAAATGTTGGAAAATCATACCAATATTTTTGCGAGCTTTACGCAATTCAGCTTCTCCAAGTGTAGTTAAGTCTGTACCATTTACGATAACAGAGCCAGATGTAGGTGCTTCGAGCATGTTAATGCATCGAATCAATGTAGATTTACCAGCCCCAGATTGACCGATAATACCAAAGATTTCGCCTTCTTTAACATCGAGACTAATATCTTTCAAGGCTTCCACACGATTAGCGCCTTCATAGACTTTACTAATGTGTTTTAATTGTATCAAAATAAGTTCCTTTCTTAAGGTAAAAGTTTTTACCATTTAATGAAATCAGCTTACCTATTAAGGCAAACCTTCTTCCATCAATTTTTCTAAAGCTTCACGTAGACGAAGTGTCACATGACCTGGTTTACCGCCAGATACAGGATTTTTGTCTAGCTTGATAATCGGGATGACACCACCAATTGTATCGGTAAAGAATAGTTCGTCCGCATCATCAACAAAGGCGCGGTCGAATTCTTTTTCGATGAGAGTAATACCTAAAGATGGTGCAACGCGAGTCACAATCATTTGACGAGTAATGCCCTTCAAGATGTGATTATCTGCTGGATGCGTATACAAGATACCATCTTTTATAGCAAACACATTAGAAGTAGCGCCTTCTGTACAAATGCCATCGCGGAATAACATGGCAGTATAAGCAAATTTCTTTTCTGCTTTTGTTTGTGCCAAGATATTTGGAATCAAGTTTGTCGTCTTAATATCTACTTTGTCCCAACGCTCATCAGGTAATGCAATAGCTTTTACGCCTTCACCTAATTTATTGACTTCATCTAAATTTAAAGTACGGATAGACATGAGCATTTGTGGTTCTAATTTAGAGCGATCGTATGCATGACGACGCGGTGCAACACCACGAGAGATTTGTAAATAAATATACCCCTCTTTGATTTCACTTTGCTCAATTAAAATCTCGTGCAACTCAGTCAAATCATCAGGAGTCATTTTTACAGGAATATCCATTTCACGCATAGAGCGATATAAACGATCTTGGTGGTAAGACAATGCGAAGCAACGGCCTTTTACGACGCGCACAACTTCGTATACAGAGTCACCAAACAAATAGCCACGGTCATCAATGCTGATAACTTTGGCACCTGGTTCAACAAATTCACCGTTAAAATATGTTAATTCTTGCATAGGAGCACCTCTTTTTCTATTTCGTTACTCTATCAAGTAGTAATCATGGACTTATTATAACACAATTACTTTTAAATTTTCACACTTTACTTTGTGAAAGATATTATTTAGATATATAAAAATCCGCTAGGATACCATAGTTAAAAACTATATCCTAGCGGATGTATTTCTAATTATATAATTAGTTTCCTAATATAAACTTACGCAACGGTTTAGGCACATAATTCAATGCTACTGTAGTCAAGTACGACAAGCCTAGGGCCATAACATACATAGCAAGGACATTGACCACTGTATAGAGGAGATTATATTTAGCCATCACACCAGAGATGATCAACAACCAAAACGGATGAACTAAATAAATGCCATAGGACTTATCCCCTATCTCAGACCAAATAGATTCCATAGTTACATTCATAGGCAATGTTTGGAATAAAAACAAGCTAAACATCGTGCCCAGACCAGTGTATAGAACACCCATCGGACTCATTTGATGTACTGTATAAATAGCTTCTAGTACAGTGTAATGCCATACGTCCATAACATAGTAGTAAGACCCAAGCATCAAAAGTACCGAACCTACGGCACTAGCACCTAATAGATACCGATAACGCCACATATAGTCGCATACTGTTTCATATCGTTCAGCACATACGGCACCTAAGAGGAATATCCACACATAGTGGATGACCCAATAGTTGAGTCGCATATCAAAGAGATATTTCAGCACAGGCTGATTGCTGAGGTTTTCCATTACCCAACGGCCGAGCATATACGACGATACATAGTCGATGCCGACTTGGATGACAAATAGTAAGACCATCCAGAACACAGGTCGTTTTAAGATGACTTTCACCATAGCACGCCACAGGGGCATCATCACGTAGAACCACAGCAAGATAACCATAAAATACAGATGATACATAGATGTACCAAAGAGTAAGTTAACCGCCAATGGCCCGGGACGTAGATTGCCTAGGTTATGCGCCGTCAGCCCCGTATAGAGCAAGTAAAATATGGACCACGCAATATATGGAAATAGCACCACCTGAATGCGGCGGTGCATAAATTCCTTATATGAGAATGGTCCCTCTACAGAGGTATGATAGAACAATCCAAATGCAGAGAGGAAGAAAAACGCAGGCACCCCAAAGCGCGATAGAATTTCTAAGACGCTAATGAGTTCCAAATTTACAAAAGGGTTTTGCAATGCGTAGGAGCCTACATGAATGCCGATAACACCGAGCATACAAAGGCCACGCATATAAGTAATTTCCGGTAAAAATGCTTTTTTCATAGCCATTCCCTATTCATTATTGACCAGGTACAACGGCAGGTGTCGGTACAATGCGTGGACCTAGAGATGTAGTAGCTGGTTGTTTAACTACTGGAGCAGCAGATGCTGTTGTTTTAGGAGCTTCAGCTTTTGCTGGTTGTGCAGGTGCAGCTTGGCCATTAGCTTCTGCCGCCGCTTTTGCAGCTGCTTCTGCTTTAGCTTTAGCTTCTGCTTCAGCTTTAATACGCGCTTCTTCTTCGCGTTTCAAGCGCAATTCTTTTTCAAGAGGTACCACTGGTTTGTCATAAACAGTGATATCTGTTTCAAACAGGCGGCCCCATGGGAATGTAGCTTTTACTGTACGAGGATCTACTTTCAAGTATTTTTCAGCGAAATCTTGAATACGTTCACCTAAGTAGCTTTCAAGGCGTTCGTTCAACTCGCCAGAGTAACGTACATTATCTGTACGGATGGAGTCTTGCATACGGTAAATATCTTTACGAATATTTGCTTGGTACGCCCAGTTATCCAAGTATTGTTGAGTCAACATTTTGCGGTGACCTTCTGGGCTCATAGTTTTGAGCAATACCCCTTGCGCAATGGCGTAGCCTACCGTATTACTTGCTGTATTCCAACCATTGTACGCACCGATTTTGTATAACATATCGCGTTTATACATAGCAGATACTAATGTATTGTCCGCACCATTGTTATAAGCAATATCAGCAACGCTTACGTTTACACCAGAATCAACAGCTTGTTGAATTCGATCTACGAAAGCATTTGTAGAATTAGAAATCATCGGGAAGTTCTCGAAGCTTTCAGATTCACCAGTGCTTGTAGTAAGTGGTGTATTTACTGCTAACAACACAGTTGGTTTACCTTGTGTCACCATAGTGCCACCTACGGCCTCAACGTGTTGAGCAATTGTTTTATCAATCGTTTGGTCTTCGTAACCTGGCAATGTTTTACCGCCACCACCGAGTGGGTAAATTACAGAAAATGTAGGTTTTTCTGTACTTTCGTCTGTACGAGAACGAGCCATCAACAAGAGCCCAAGTTGGTCAGCACCAGGGAAGCTACCATATTTCTCAACAGGAATATCCTTGGAGTATTTACTTAAGTAACGACCTTCTAATGCAGATTGGGACAATTGAGATGTATCATCATGGCCCAATGCAAAGTAATCGAATACACCGCTACGAGTTTCGTCGATCAACTCTTTGTTGATTTTCATATTCTTTTGACGGCGATCAAACCAGTCTTGTAAGTACTCAACAGGAACAGAGGCTTGAAGGCTCATCAATTTTTGAGTTTCCTCTTGTGTTAAGGAGCCAGAGTCTAATTTATCTTGCAATGCTGCAATTTGGAAGATAGTAGGACCATATTCAGCATAATAAGCTGGTTCAGTACCGCCACCACTAGCACGTGGAGAACGCATTACAGTGCCAAAGCCATAAATACGTACATTTTTATGACGTGCTTTTAAGCCTTCAATACGTTTTAAACGACTTTCTAAAGTGCTAAGTGGAATGTTATGTTTACGAGAGTCTACAAGACCACCATAAATAAGAGTATCTGTGCTCAATACCATAACATCTGCACGGCCTGCATTTTGTTCAACCCAAGCCATAATTTGGTCAGCTTGACCTTGGTATGTTTTACCAGAAATCAAGTTTTGAGGTGGTGTCAACACAGTCATCCCCGCTTCACGCGCTGTATCAACTGTATATTGCAAGCTTACAGGGCGATCATCTTGAGGGACATATAATACGGTTTCCGCATCAATATTGATGGATGTACCGGTAGCAATAGCTGTTGCCATTAATGCTACTTTCAACCATTTATTCGTCATGAATCAAATCTCCTTCTGTGTACGCGAGTACTCCCGACTCGCAAAATTAACTGTTATATAATACTCTCTTTTTCTGACACTTTTATGAAATGCTCAATAGAATAATTATATCACTTGCACAATAATTCGCAAACATTGAGGAATTATCGCACCTTTGGCAAGCTCCAGTTATATTTTATGGCTAGTAATCGAATCACTAGTACGACGGTAAAAGCTCCGTATACGGCCTCTCCAGCCCAACTAGAAATAACCATTAAATAGTAAACGATACCGCCAATGATACTTGGAAGTGCGTACACATCTTCTTTCAGAACGGACGGAATCCGTTGCGCCAACATGTCGCGGATAATGCCGCCCCCAACGGCAGTAATTGTGCCTAGTAATACAATGAAAATCGGCAATTCAGGATAGAGTTTAAATCCAGCAGAGGCGCCTGTTACTGTAAAGGACGCCAAACCTAATGCATCGGCTAACAAATATCCTGCTCGACTACGAGGCCCCATCGCATGTTTACGGTAGCGGCTATTATACATAATAAACACGATGATAGTGACAGAAATAACCACTGTCACATATACAACATTGCGCAATGAGTTAGGCGGAAAATATCCGAGCAAAATATCCCGCACAATACCACCGCCAATGGCCGTAGCCAACGCCAATACAGCCATACCAAAAATATCCATTTTTCGTGCTACCCCAACGAGCGCGCCAGAGATAGCAAAGGCAATGGTGCCAATCATATCAAACATATACCATATAATATCCATAATACCCTCACACAATCTATTCGCATTACTGCGTACACTATGATAGACTTTATGTAAGATATTATACATTAAGAGGTATGAGAATGACAAAAGACATTACACCTATAGAGATAGAAAACATGGATGAGCGTACTCGAGATGAGTATTTCATGGCCTTTGCTATGGAAGAGGCACGCAAGGCTTATAGCCTTGGAGAGATTCCCATTGGCGCCATTTTAGTAAAAGATAATACAGTCGTGTCACGCCACCATAATCGTCGTGAATTAGATCATGATGCAACAGCTCATGCAGAGGTCCTCGTAATCCGCGAAGCATGCGATGTTCTCAAACGCTGGCGGTTGACTGGTTGTACCCTGTATGTTACGATAGAGCCGTGTCCGATGTGCGCTGGAGCCATCATTAACAGTCGTATAGACCGTGTTGTATATGGTGCTAGTGATTACAAAGGAGGCGCCGTAGAATCGCTATTCAATGTGCTCTCTCATCCAGGATTAAATCATGAACCTGAACTGGCATCAGGTGTGCTAGGTGATGAATGTAGCCAAATTATGAAAGACTTCTTTAAGGAGCGCCGTAAAGCACGGAGGAGTACCCAAGAGGCTGAAGGGTCCGCACTCGAAATGCGGTAGGTCGGGCAACCGGCGCGGGGGTTCAAATCCCTCCTCCTCTGCCATTCTTTTAAATGATAATGATAGAGATACAATAGATAAACCTAGATACACATAATACAGATGTTATCTAGGTTTTCTTATGTTATTGAGTAAATTTTATGTATCAATCATTCTCTATTATATGGTGGTATTTGCCCCATTTATTGCCCCATGACATTTTACAAAATCATATAATCATCTCTTACACCTTACTATATTGGTAGGGTGTTTTATTTTACACCAATAAAAATACGCCCAATCATCACACATGAAAGGGCGTATAAAATGCTATGATATATGTTACATAACTCAATATTCAATTTTATTTAGGCATTTGCCTAAAGGCTTGTCAAAAATCATAAAACTTCTTAACATTCCATCGAATGTTTTATATTTTTCATAGTTATCTGAATCTACATAATCAGGAACTGGGACTGGATAGATCTCATATGCTCCCTTGGTAAACACGGCATAAAAGTCGAATTTATCATCATATGTATATACTTTTCCGCCAGTATTAATTGCCTCCCAAAATTCGTCTTTCGTCATTAAAATACCCCTTTTCTTTTTCTGTTAATGGTTTTATTTAGATTATATATATTGTCAAACACATGTTCAATAAACTTTTCTATTAGTAAGATATTTTATTTTACGGCACTTTTCAGCATGCTAGGTAAATATCTATCAATATCGCTGCAAGTCATAGCAATTTCTGTAGCTACTTTATTAAGTAATGCTCCTTTTGCTACTATGTTCCCCTTTATATAACGCAAAATGCTTTCTATGCTTTTTTCGCTAATTGGTAAATCATAGATATAGCAGCAACACAAACAATATACCTCATGTATAGCCATATACGCCGCTCGCTTATCATCTCTAATAACTAATAGATCTGATATATCCTGTTTAACTATTTATAAAGTATTAATACCAATATATTATATCGTTGTTAGGAAATAAATTTGAGGCCCCATATTCCTCTAGTTTATTTAAAGCGTGTACTGTATGCCACTCACTACCTTGCAATGGTTCTTTAACAATAGCCACATTGCTTTTACGATCTAATTCTATTATGCCATACTCAGCACTAGCGTTAGGGTGGAACTCATATATAGCTTTTTCTTCATTTAGTTTTATTAATATAAGAGATAACATTTTACCACTCTTTCCATATCATTTAAGTTCATTATACATAGTATTAGGCGTAAACAAAAAGCACATACAATTATGTATGTGCTTAAAATTTATATTGTTTTCTAATTTCGTCTAACTCAGCTTGTAATTCTTCGCTTATCTCCATTGAAGTATCTGGATCTCTATTAATCGGTTCATCTTTATATTGACTATCATCAATAATCATCATCGGAACTTTATTTTTCTTTTTCTTCATATCTAATTCCCCCAATCTTTATATTTTTTTAGTATTTCGTCAATTTGTTTCTGCTCTTCTTCAGTAATTATATCATCTGGAGTTTTTGTTACAGGTAAATCAGCATATTGGCTATCGTCCACCCAAAAGATTGGTATATCCTTCTTTTTATTTTTCTTCTTCTTCATATTTATCCTCTTTCCTATCGTTTAAGTTCATTATACATAGTATTAAAATAAGATACAATATTAAGGCCTAGTCATTACTAGGCCTTTTTGGTAATAAAGTAAATATGCGTTCTACCGTCTTTATCTACTTTTTCTCTATACTTTAATGATTTATCACTTATCAATAACTTTATGATAGGATTGAGGCGGATATACTCCGCCTCGTTACTGCATGAGAAATGTATCTATATTTATCAATACTTTAGTAACTTTATGAGTTATAATATACACAAGATATAATTACTGCTATTAAATAGACTCAAGGGGACACTACTATGAAAAAATATTACCCTTATCTCATCACAGTGAGTCACATGATCAATGACTCCTGTCAAAGTGTGTTGCCTGCCCTCTTACCTTTGTTCATTTATACATATGGGCTCAGCTTAGAACAAGCAGGTTTCCTCATTTTAGCTAACACAGCATTATCTTCATTATTACAACCTTTATTAGGCTATATTTCAGACAAGATCAACCAACCTCGGCTTATCGCCTTTGGCGTTCTATTATCGGCTTGTAGTACAGGCGTGATGGGTTTTGTCAGTTCCTATGAAAGCCTCCTTATTTGCGCTACTTTAGCTGGTGTAGGGTCTTCTATCTTCCATCCAGAAGGTGCGAAGATTATGAATCGCCTCGGTGGTGGCAAAAAAGGTAAAGCCATGGGCACCTTCGCTATCGGTGGCAGCTCTGGTTTTGCCATAGGCCCACTATTTGCAGGGACTATCGCCTATACTATAGGACCGCACGGATTGGCGGCTTTTACTGTAGTCGGTCTCCTTATCGCAACAGTTCTATTTGTACTTATGCCACGCATTGTAGCCCAAGCACGTACCATCGACCAAGCAGTAGCTACCGAAAATCCAACGATAGCGGCAAAACCGCTTAAGAACTACTGGAAATACTTTGGCATCTTGTTCATTATTATCTTAAGCCAATCGGTAAACTTCCGCGTTATCAATGCGTTTATTCCGATTTTCTGGACTCGCGAGCTCGGTACAAGCCCAGAACAAGGCAGTTTTGCCTTAACTGTATTCTTTAGTATCGGAATCTTCATGACCTATATTGGTGGTCTATTGGGCGATAAATATGGTCCTATCAAGATTATCAGACTATCCCTATTAGTTTGGTTACCTGCTATGTTCCTATTAACAGAGGTGCCAACCTTCTCGCCACTCATCATGATGCCTGTAGCATACTTGCTACTACTCATGATTGGTGCTGCTAAAGCGATTAGCTACAGCCCAGTAATCGTACTAGGCCAAACCTACCTCGCTAAAAGTATCGGCTTTGCATCGGGCATCACCCTCGGCGTAAGCCAAACCATCGGCGGTGTCATCGCACCTGTAGTAGGTAACCTAGCAGACACCTACTCTCTACCAGTCGCTATGATGACACTCGTGCCATTCCTCGTGATGGGCCTTGGGGCATCATTGATACTTAAAGATCCTAAAAAATTATAATAATTACAATAGAGAAGGGGCTGTAACAGAATGCGGTTTTACCACATTCTAGTTGCAGCCCTTTTAAAATATAAGAAACACCAAGAAATTTAGATTTGTAAAATCTTATCTTTTCTTGGTGTTTTTTGTTTTTAGACGCACTTAAATAGACCTCTAGGCCTATTTAAAATTTCTTAGTTTAAGCAGTTTCTTTTGCAGAAAATAATGTTGTATTAACTCGTCCTGCTTGCATTCTGTTATGTAATTTCGCAATATTGAATCCCATGACCAGTAGATATAGCATCTTATGCACGTTTCCACTGCCACGATGTAAAAAGCGTCTAAACCCAAGATCTTGTTTTAACACACCAAATGCGCCTTC
>FLRW01323214.1_pt1 | contig 21031 bp, 17 predicted proteins | sample 1550421 | NCBI WGS metagenome assembly FLRW01 (sample SAMEA4031753, study PRJEB14383) | metagenome | biome: human; feature: oral; material: saliva | place: Philippines | collected 2014
AGGTTTCTTAAACCCGGCTAGGTTCTTTCTTTGAGACAGAAGAACCTAGCCGGGTTTAGAACTTAAGAAAAATATCCCGCCCGCAGAAGTAATCTGCGGGCGGGATTTTAGTAGCTAGCTAGTGCTTAGCCCTGGCGAACCAGAGCCAGAACCTCATCGCGGACGCGCTCCATGGTCGCAACATCCGGTGCCTCAAGGTTCAGGCGCAGGAAAGGCTCAGTGTTTGAAGGACGCAGGTTAACCCACCAACCCTCTTCGGTGTTGGTGAAGGTGGTACCGTCGGAGTCCTCAACAACCACGGGAGCGTTAGCGTAGTGTGCACGCACGCGGTCCACAGCGGCAGCCTTGTCTTCCAACTCGGAGTTGATCTCGCCGGAAGCAACGTACGGGGAGTACTTCGCGCTGATCTCGGAGAGAGGCTTGTCGTCGCCACCCAGAGCAGCCAGCACGTGCATTGCAGCGAGCATGCCGGTGTCTGCGTTGAAGAAGTCCTTGAAGTAGTAGTGAGCGGAGTGCTCGCCACCGAAAACGCCGTTCTCCTTGGCCATAACAGCCTTGATGAAGGAGTGGCCCACGCGGGTCTTCACTGCGCGGCCGCCCAGCTTCTCAACCAGCTCAGGAACAGCCTTCGAGGTGATCAGGTTGTAGATGATGACGGGCTCTTCGTTACCCTCTGCCTTCGCACGAGCAATCTCGCGCTCAGCAACCAGAGCGGTCACAGCCGAAGGAGTGACGGGTTCACCCTTCTCATCGATGACGAAGCAACGGTCAGCGTCACCGTCAAATGCCAGACCAATGTCAGCACCGTGCTCAACAACAGCCTTCTGCAGGTCAACCAGGTTAGCCGGCTCCAGCGGGTTAGCCGGGTGGTTCGGGAAGGTGCCGTCCAGCTCGAAGTACAGCGGAACGATTTCCAGGGGCAGGCCCGGCAGGATGGTGTCGCCCAGAACAGCGGGAGTGGTCATACCACCCATGCCGTTACCAGCGTCAACAACAACCTTCAGGGGGCGGATGGAAGACAGGTCCACCAGCTTGCGCAGGTACTCTGCGTAGGGCTTGAGGATATCCTTCTCGGAAACGGTGCCGACCTTCTCCACCGAAGGAATCTCGCCGGCGTCCAGGTACTTCTGAGCCAGGTCACGGATATCGAACAGACCGGACTCGGAGGACAGCGGAACAGCGCCAGCCTTAGCCATCTTCATGCCGTTGTACTCTGCGGGGTTGTGGCTAGCGGTGAAGGTAACACCGGCAGCGTTCTCAACGCCACATGCGAAGTACAGAACGTCAGTGGAGATCAGACCGATCTTCTCAACATTTGCACCGCGAGCGGTTGCACCCTGGGCGAATGCATCCATGAATTCGGGGGAGGAGGGGCGCATGTCGCCACCGACCAGAATGGTCTGGCCCTCCAGGCCCAGAACGTCTACGAAAGCCGCACCGGTAGCGCGAACAGTCTCTGCGGTAATGGTCTCGCCGACGATGCCACGCACGTCGTACGCCTTGAATGAGTCATGTAGATTAATAGTAGTCACGCCTTTTATTTTAGCGGTAAAGAAGTGCAACTAGCCTCTATAATGGGCTGGTAAAACCTTATAAATTCCGCTGAATGTATGGGTTTTTTATCACGTCACTTACTTCAAACAACCCACGTCGAGAGGTATTTTCCCCCATGGGTGAGATTTTTTCCCTAAAAAACCAGATTCAGAATTATGCGTGGGGTTCCCGCGAAATTCTCGGACGCATGCGTGGCGTGCCCGTTCCCACTGAACAGCCCGAGGCTGAGGTGTGGGTTGGTGCGCATCCGGCTGCGCCCTCCCGCGCGACCGTTGATGGTACCGAGTCCCCGCTCAATGAACTGATTCAGGCTGAGCCCTCCCGCTTCCTGCGCCCGGACCGCACCTCCGACTGGTTCCCTTTCCTCTTTAAGATCCTTGCGATTGATGCACCTCTGTCGATTCAGGTGCACCCCACCCCCGAGCAGGCTATTGCCGGCTTCGAGGATGAGCAGGCACGCGGCATCGCGATTGACGCGCCGCACCGCAACTACAAGGACCGCTACTCCAAGCCTGAAACCGTCATCGCGCTGACCCCGATGCGCGTGCTCACCGGTGTGCGCACCTCCGCGCAGCTGGCAGAGCTTGCCGAGGTGTTCAAGGCTGGCTGGCTGGCAGAGCGTGTGGAGCTTACCCCCAAGCAGCTGCTGACTGAGATTATTCGCATGCCTGAAGAGACCGCCACCGCGGCTGTTGAGCAGCTTGTCGAGACGGCAGCACAGCTGACCGGCTCCAACAACCCTGTCATTGCTGACGCCGCTGAGCTCGTGCAGATCGTTGCCGGCAAGTACCCCGGCGACCGCGGCCTGCTCGTCGCTTTCGTCATGAACCTGGTACACCTGGCACCGGGCGAATCCGCCTTCACCCCCGATGGTCAGGTGCACGCCTACGTCTCCGGTACCGCTATCGAGCTGATGAACCCCTCCGATAACGTGATGCGTGCCGGTCTGACCGCAAAGCACATCGACACCGAGGAGCTCATTAAGGTTCTCGGTGAAAGCCAGGACGCCCCGGTTATTCAGCGTCCCACCCCCGAGAATGCACCCGTTGGCACCTACGCCATGTGGGATGAACGCATGAGCGTGACCCGCATCCGCGTTGAAGAGGGCAAGCCGCAGGAATACACCTTCGAGGGCATTAGCGCCGCACTGAGCGTATCCGGCGAAATCACCATTCACGCAGCAGACGGCAACGGCACCGAGGAATTCGTACTGGGCGCCACCGAGTCGGTACTGCATGTGGGCGAGCCCTCGGCAGCAACCCTGAGCGGTAGCGGTGAGCTGTACATCGCTTCTTACGTCTAGGTCTTACCTCTACGTTGCGTCTGGGTGTTACGTCTGGGCGTTATATCTGGGAAATGTCTCTAGACACTCAAATCCAGACAGATAAATGGAGCATTCAAAAGAGATTGCTCCGCTCATGACGCGAATAAAGAATCCACGTTCTTTCGTACCTTTGAATAAGGTGAGGGGACGTGGATTTTTTATTCCCTCGATGTTCAGGGGGAAGGACTTTTAGCGTTGAGCCTACAGAATGTGTTCTGAGTAACCTATAATTGGTCTTATAAATATGCGTATACCTGTGCCTTTATGCACCTCTTCCTCAGGTACGCAGCCCCAAACTGCTAGGAGAACACTGTGAAGATCATCCTCACCGTCACAGGCATCGACCACGAAGGCATCATCGCTGCCGTGACCGCAACCCTTGCCGAACGCAAGGTCAACGTCCTCGACGTCTCCCAGACCATCATGGGCGAATACTTCACCATGATTATGCACTGCTCCTTCGACGAAGAGCAGCAGAACCTCATCGACCTGCAGGAAGCCATGATCGGTGTCGAGCACGAACAGAAGGTACAGATTCGCATTCAGGCAGAATCCATCTTCAAGGCAATGCACGCCATCTAAGGCACAACTATGCGCAACACCAATATTCTAGAAACCATCCGAATGATCGAGGAGCAGAAGCTCGACATTCGCACCGTCACCATGGGCATCTCCCTGCTCGACTGTGCCGACTCCGACGGCGAAGTAGCCCGCCGCAAAATCTACGACAAGATCACCAACCGCGCCGCAAACCTCGTCAGCGTCTGCGAAGGTATCGAAGCTGAGCTCGGCATCCCGATCGTCAACAAGCGCATCGCCGTCACTCCCATCGCACTGGTGGCAGGCGCCTCCGGCGATGAGGACTACGTAGAATTCGCCCGCACCCTCGACGCGGCAGCCAAAGCAGTCGGCGTGAACTTCGTCGGTGGCTTCAGTGCCCTCGTCGACAAGGGAATGACCCCCGCCGACGAAAAGCTGATTCGCTCCATCCCGCGAGCGCTCGCAGAAACCGACGTGGTCTGCTCCTCCGTAGACATCGGATCCTCCCGCGCCGGCATTAACATGAGCGCCGTCAAGCTCATGGGTGAAACCATCCGCGCCACCGCAGACCTGACCGCGGACGCACACGGCTTCGGCTGCGCCAAGCTCGTTGTCTTCGCGAACGCCGTCAGCGACAACCCCTTCATGGCGGGCGCATTCCACGGTGTTCAGGAGGCAGACACCACCATCTCCGTGGGTGTCTCCGGCCCCGGCGTGGTACACCGCGCCCTGCAGAAGGTCCGCGGCGAATCCTTCGACACCTGCGCCGAAGAAATCAAGAAGGCAGCCTTCAAGATTACCCGCGTCGGTCAGCTGGTTGGTACCCTCGCCTCCGAGCGTCTGGGCGTACCCTTCAACATTATTGACCTCTCCCTGGCACCCACCGCAGAGATTGGCGACTCTGTTGCGCACATCCTCGAAGAGATGGGTCTGGAAACCGTCGGTACCCACGGCACCGTTGCGGCACTTGCGCTGCTTAACGATGCGGTGAAGAAGGGCGGCCTCATGGCGTGCTCGAACGTCGGTGGCCTCTCCGGCTCCTTCATCCCGATTTCTGAGGATATCGGCATGATTGAATCCGCAGCCGCCGGACACATCACCCTGGATAAGCTCGAAGCGATGACCGCCATCTGCTCCGTCGGTCTGGACATGGTCGCGGTTCCCGGTGACACCCCCGCCGCCACCCTCGCCGCAATGATTGCCGACGAGGCAGCAATTGGCGTGATGAACCACAAGACCACCGCGGTCCGCGTTATCCCGGCGGTCGGCCTGGGCGTAGGCGACATGGTCGAATTTGGTGGCCTGCTCGGTCGAGCACCCGTCATGCCCACCCACACCCCCAGCGCGGAGGCGTTCATCGCCCGCTGCGGTCGTATTCCGTCGCCGGTTCACGGTTTCCGCAACTAAGCTTGATTCCGTAACTAAGCTTGAGTCGATAACTAAGCTCTCAGGGCGCTGAGAACCAATAGAAAAAGGGGAGGCGCCGAAGATCATCTCTTCGGTGCCTCCCCTTTTGTTGTATGAGCTACCAAGAAGCTTCTAGTACACGAAACGGCTCATCAACGCCTCAAGCGCCAGGCGCGCATTCGCGTTCGTCCGCAGGCGACGCAGGGTCAGCTCGACCGCCTGCACATCCTCCAGTAGCTGCTGGGCGGAACGGCGGGTGCAGAACGCCTCCAGAGGCTCACGCAAATGCTCATTCACCAGCGGAGCCTGAGCCGACAGAGCCACCGTCAACGCATCACGCAGAACCGTCTGAACCTGCGCCACGGAACGCAACAGCGTATCGGATGAAACACGCTTAGCGCGGCGCTTCTGCTGCTCCTCCAGGCGGCGAACCTGCGCTCGCAAGGACGGAGAAACACGCTCACCCTCGCGAATACCCAGCAGTGCCAGAAGCTCCTGGCGTTCCTGCTCATCCTTGAGAGCGGAGACAGCCTGTGCGTCCTGGTCGGCAAGGCTGGTGAGTTTCTCGGCTGCGTTGAAAGCCGAAGAAATAGAACGAACATTCAGAATCAGGGAGGTAATCAACTCCCGACGAGCCATCGCCTGCTCATCGGTCGCCAAACGGTACCCCTCCTGCGCATCACCCAGCGCCAGACGCGCCGCACGCTGCGCCAAAGGATCCGCCACACCGTGCGCCAGCAAATACTCGTGCACCTGCGCATCGGTAGGAACCGGCGGCTGTACGGGGCGGCAACGCGAACGAATCGTCACCAGCACATCGGTGGGGGAGGGCGCCGTCAACAACCAGATTGTATGCGGCGGCGGCTCCTCAATCGCCTTCAACAACACATTGGAGGTACGCTCCGGCATGCGCTCGGTGTCCTCGACCAGAATCACGCGCCAGCGACCCACCGTCGGGCGGTCCTGAGCCTTCATGACCAGCTCGCGCGCCTCGTCAATGCTGATGTGCGTCGCCTCGGTACTAAAGTGCGTGAAATCTGCGTGCGAACCGTTTATGACGGTCACGCAGCCCTTGCACTGACCGCATCCGCGGTTCTGCGGGTCGGGTTGCTCGCACAGCAGTGCGGCAGCGAAAATTTTTGCCGCCTCACGGTGAGGCGCACCGGTCGCGCCCGTGAAAAGCCAAGCGTGCGTGGGGCGGTCGGCGGCGGCATCCGTACGTAGCTGCTGGAGCTTATCGGCGGGAATCAGCAGGGTATCCCAGAGGTTCATGAATCCTCCTGACCGGTGCGGACCAGTTCGCGGGCGGCAAGCAGAGGCTCAATCACCTCGAGCACGCGCGCGTGCACCTGCTCAATCGTGCCCACACCATCAATGATGCGGTGCGAACCGTTAGCGTCCTCGCGGGCGATTTGCTCGAACGCACCGTGAATGCGGGCCTTGAACGCGGCGCCTTCAGCCTCAATACGGTCGACGGTGCCGCGCTGGTCCATGCGCTCCTGCTCGGCGCTCAGCGGCACACTCAGCAATAGGGTTGCATCGGGTACCAGGTCGGCGGTGGCCCAGCGGCTCAAATCGACGATGGTTTCAATACCCAGATTACGGCCAACACCCTGGTACGCGGCGGAAGAATCAATATAGCGGTCACTGAGTACGATGGCGCCCTCAGCGAGCGCGGGACGAATCAGCTGGGAGGCGTGCGCTGCGCGGGATGCCGCAAAGATTAGCGCCTCGGTGCGGTCGTCAATAGTGCCCTGACCCGCTTCAAGGACGAGGGCTCGCAGCTTTTCGCCGATCTCGGTGCCGCCGGGTTCGCGGGTGGTGATGACACGGTATCCGCGGGCGCTGAGTGCTTCATTCAGCAGAGCGAGCTGGGTGGTTTTGCCGGCACCGTCGCCTCCTTCGACCACGATAAAAAGCCCGCGGCGACAGGTCGGGTCGGCGGGAAGATTCTGCGCATCGGGGGTGTAGCTGAGAGTATCCATCACCTTTAAGGGTACCGGGTCTCTTAGCTGCACCGGTGCGGTTTTGGTGATACCTCCGCGTGGGATTGAGTGCGTATCAAGGTAAAAAACATGTAAATCCTGCGCGCCGTCACCTGCGCGGGCGTGCGTTCTGGGCGCGGGTGTGCCAGGCTTAAAGACATGAGTGCAGATAACCACGACATGAATTACTCCGCAGAGACCTTCGTCGTCTCTGGCGGCCGCCCGGCACACGAGCATGACGCGCCGGTGAACCCTCCGATTGTTCTTTCTTCCACCTACCGCGGTGTGGATGCCGTCAATATTGAGCAGGACCGTGTGTACGCCCGCTTCTCGAACCCCACCTGGGAGGGCATGGAAGAGGTTGTGGCGAAGCTGGAGAACGCTACCCAGCCCGGTCTGCTGTTCCCCTCCGGTATGGCTGCTGTCGCTGCCGTCATCGACCTGGTGCCGGTTGGCTCCATCGTGCTGATTCCGAAGCACGCATACATGGCGTCGGTGACCCTGTGCAAGGATTTGGAGCGCCGCGGCATCATTGAGCTCGTTCGCGTGGATATTGAAGACACCGAAAGCGTTATCGCCGCTATGGAGGATGCCGCATCGCGCACCGGCGTGACCCCGGAGAACGTGAACTACTCGGCACCGAAGGTCCTGGTGTGGCTGGAGAGCCCCACGAACCCGATGCTTGAGGTTGCTGACCTGCCTGCCCTGCTTTCTACTGCTCGCCGCCTGGGCATTGTGACCGCGGTGGATAACACCTTCGCAACCCCGATTCTGCAGCGTCCCCTGGATTTGGGTGCAGACGTAGTGGTTCACTCCGCTACGAAGTTCCTCGCGGGCCACTCTGATGTTCTGCTGGGTATGGCTCTGACCTCGAATGAGGAGCTGTACAAGGCGATGCTGCACCACCGTATCACCAATGGCGCAATCCCCGGTCCGGTGGAGGCGTGGCTTGGCCTGCGCGGTCTGCGCACCCTGGCGCTGCGCGTGGAGCGTGCGGTGCAGAATGCGCAGGTTCTTGCGGAGCGTCTGAGCGAGCACCCCTTCGTGACTGAGGTGCGTTACCCGGGTCTGGAGAGCGACCGCGGTCATGAGATTGCGAAGAAGCAGATGGACGGTTTCGGCGCGATTCTGTGCGTCACTCTTGATACGGACGCCGCGGGTGCCCGTAACGTCGTGGAGGCGTTGAAGCTGTGGACCCCGGCAACCTCCCTGGGCGGCGTGGAGTCGCTGGTGGAGCGTCGTCGTCGCCACGGTAACGAGCCGGATTCGATTCCGGAGTCTCTGCTGCGCCTGTCGGTGGGTATTGAGAACGTAGATGACCTTTACAATGACTTGGTTGAGGCCTTTAAGGTCGTCCGCTAAGCGCTTTGCTAGGGTTGTCTAGAGAAGCTGCTGATTCTAAGGAATACTATGTCTCCTATTCTGCTGGTCGGGTATGTGACCATTTTTGTTGATACGCTGCTGGCTATCGCTGGTGCTGCGGTTGGTGTGCTGGCTTTTGTGCGTGCGTGGATGTCTCCGGCGAACGCGTACGATTTTGCCGGTAAGCGCCCGAAGAACACGTGGCTGGCTTTGACCGGTGGTTCTGCTGCGGTGTCGCTGTTTAGCGTTTTTGCTGCGCTGACTGGTGGCGGTAATACTGTGCTGATTCTTCAGCTGGTGGCTGCTGTGATTAGCTGCGTGTTCCTGGCTGGTGTGTGGCCTTCGGTTGGTCGCCGCCGTTTCTAGCGTTAGCTTGTGCGCTCGCTTTGTGCGGTAGATAGTGAAGCCTCGTGCGCTGCCTGACGGGTTTGTCCTGCTTGGGTGGTGTGCGGGGCTTTGCCCTTTTCTGGCGGGGTTTTTGAGCCTTTCGTTCTGGTAATAAAGACCCTTATAAATTTTTGGGAGAATGCATATTTTCTAGGCCTTGAGGCATGACAAACTGGCGGGTAAATGAAAAAATAGAGGTATGACTTACAAACTAGTACTCCTGCGCCACGGCCAGTCCGAGTGGAATGAAAAGAACCTGTTCACCGGTTGGGTGGACGTTAACCTGACCGATAAGGGCCGCGCTGAGGCTAAGCGCGGCGGCGAGCTGCTGGCAGAGCGCAACATCCTCCCCGATGTTGTTCACACCTCCCTGCAGCGTCGCGCAATCAACACCGCAAACCTTGCACTGGATGCAGCAGACCGTCTGTGGATTCCCGTCAAGCGCACCTGGCGTCTGAACGAGCGTCACTACGGTGCTCTGCAGGGTAAGAATAAGTCCGAGATTCGCGAGGAATACGGCGACGAGAAGTTCATGACGTGGCGTCGTTCCTACGACGTTCCGCCGCCCCCGCTGGATGACAACGACCCCTACTCGCAGGCAAACGACCCCCGCTACGCGGATGTTGAGAACGCTCCTCGCACCGAGTGCCTGAAGGACGTTCTGGGCCGTATGCTTCCCTACTGGGAGTCGGACATCAAGCCCGACCTCGCTGCAGGCAAGACCGTTCTGGTTGCTGCACACGGTAACTCTCTGCGTTCGCTGGTCAAGCACCTCGAGGGCATTTCCGATGAGGACATTGCTGGCCTGAACATCCCCACCGGTATTCCGCTGTACTACGAGCTGGACGAGAACTTCCAGCCCGTCAAGCCCGGCGAGTACCTGGACCCCGAGGCTGCTAAGGACGCTATTGCTGCCGTAGCAAACCAGGGTAAGTAGTACCTCCGGCAGGGTTTCGCCCCTGTCACTGTGATGAGCCGTCCACCGTTGAGGTGGGCGGCTCATTGCGTTCTCTGTATGGTAAAGGCACCTGCAGGGTTTCTGCACGGGGGCCTGCCTGAGAACGGGGGGCCTGCTTGAGAAGAGGGGCGTTCGCCTGAGTGCTGGGTATCGGCCACATTTATACTTATGGGGTACCCGAATAGAAGGGAAGTACATGGATGCCGGTCTGATCGCCTTTATTGCGGGCATGATAGGTCTGCTGGTGGGCGTCCTGAGCATGAACGCGGTGGCGCGTAGTGAGCGGGAGCAGGAGCGTAGCTTGGTGTCGGCGCCGGCGCTGCGTGATGGTGCCGCTCAGGTGCTTGCTGTGATTGGTCGCGCCTATCTGGTGATTGATGAGGTGGGCGGCGTGGTTCAGGCTTCTCCGGGTGCGTATGCGATGGGTCTGGTGCGCGGTCATACGGTGGCCTCTGATGAGTTGGCGGATATGATTCGCACGGTGCGTCATCGCGGTATTTTTGCGGAGCGTACTTTTGAGATTGACCGCGGTGAGGGTGAGGCGCTGGTCTTGGATGTGCGTGTTGCTTCGCTGGGGGATGAGTACATTCTGGTGCTCGCTGATGACCGCACTGAGATTTCTCGTGTGCAGCGTATGCGTAATGATTTTGTGGCGAATGTGTCACATGAGTTGAAGACTCCGGTGGGTGCGGTGAGTCTGCTGGCTGAGGCTATTGAGCAGGCGAGTGATGACCCGGAGGCGATTGAGTATTTTGTGGGCCGTCTGCATAAGGAGACTCGCCGCCTGTCTGCGCTGGTGCGTGACATTATTGAGCTTTCGCGTCTGCAGTCGACCGATGTGATTGCGCGTGGTGGCCCGGTGTCGGTGCCTTCTTTGGTGGCTGATGCGGTGGATCGTTCGCATATTGTGGCGGAGGAGAAGGATATTCAGATTTCTACCCGCATCGAGGAGGTCCCCGAGGTGTACGGTGACGCCGAGCTGCTCGGTATTGCCGTGCAGAACGTGGTGGAGAACGCGGTGCGTTATTCGCCGGAGCATACGAAGGTGGATATTTGGGTGCACCGTGTGGCTGATCAGCTGCTGGTTGAGGTTGCTGATCAGGGCGTGGGTATTCCGGAGGACGAACAGAAACGTATTTTTGAGCGTTTTTACCGGGTTGATCCGGCTCGTTCGCGTCAGACAGGTGGCACTGGTTTGGGCTTGAGCATTGTGAAGCATGTGATGACTCAGCACGGCGGTAGCGTGACGGTTCGGTCGATGCCGCAGGAGGGCTCGACGTTTACGTTGGCGTTGCCGCTGAATGAGCCTCCGGCCGCAGTGTAGTGTTAGCGGTATAGGTTTTACGGAATCGAAGGAAGTTATTGATGTCTAAAATTCTGATTGTTGAGGACGAAGAGGCCCTCTCGGATCCCCTTGCGTTTTTGCTGGGTCGTGAGGGTTTCCAGACGATTGTTGTGGACAACGGTCTGGATGCTCTGCCGGTGTTTGACCGCGAGGGCGCGGATTTGGTGCTGCTGGATGTGATGCTTCCGGGCATGTCCGGCATGGAGGTGTGCCGCAAGCTGCGTGAGGTGTCTTCGGTCCCGATTATCATGCTGACTGCTAAGGATTCTGAGCTGGATAAGGTTCTGGGTCTGGAGCTGGGCGCTGATGACTATGTGACGAAGCCGTATTCTGCGCGTGAGCTGATTGCTCGTATCCGCGCGGTGTTGCGTCGTCGTTCGGCGGAGACTGATTCTGCTACTGAGTCGGTGCTGCAGGGCGGCCCGGTGCGTATGGACATTGACCGCCATGTGGTGACGGTTAATGGTGAAGAGATTTCTATGCCACTGAAGGAGTTTGAGCTCCTGGAGATTCTGCTGCGCAATGTGGGTCGTGTGATGACTCGTGGCCAGCTGATTGAGCGCGTGTGGGGCGCCGACTATGTGGGTGATACGAAGACCCTGGACGTGCATATTAAGCGTCTGCGTTCGAAGATTGAGCCGGATTCTTCTGCCCCGCAGTATGTGGTGACGGTTCGCGGCTTGGGCTATAAGTTCGAGGCGTAGACGGGCTTGAGACTGATGAGTTCTGCTTCTGCGGCGAATACTGCTGTGATTGTTTTGGCGGCTGGTTCGGGTACTCGCCTGGGTGAGCCGATCCCGAAGGCTGCTGTGCGTGTGCATGGTCGTACTTTGCTGGATTATGCGTTGGAGGGTGCGCTCGCTTCGGGTGTTGCTGAGCATGTGGTGGTGACTGTTCCTGCTGATTGTTCGGTGAGTTGCCCGGAGCTTTTGGAGGATGCCTGCCGTGCCGGTGCGTTGATTACTGCCGGTGGTGATACGCGTACTGCTTCGGTGGTTGCGGCGTTGGATGCTTTGAAGGATGCGCAGGTTCCGGTGGATTATGTGCTGATTCATGATTGCGCTCGTGCTTTTACTCCGCCGCAGGTGTATCACCGTGTGCTTGAGGGTTTGGGCTCTGAGAGCCCGCAGGGTGTTGTGCGTGCGGTGATTCCTGTGTTGCCGGTGGTGGATACGGTGAAGACTGTGGATTCTGCTGGCCTAGTGACGGGTACTCCTTCGCGTGCGCAGATGCGTGCGGTGCAGACTCCTCAGGGTTTTGAGGTGGCTGCCCTGTTGGCGGCGCATGAGCGTAGCCGTTCCCTGCCTGCTGAGGAGGCTGAGCTGCTGACTGATGATGCGATGGCGATGGAGGCGGCGGGCGAGCCGGTGTTGACGGTTGCCGGTGATGCGGATGCGTTTAAGGTGACGACTCCGATGGATTTGCGGGTTGCTCGCGCGCTGTTTGGTGATTCTGCTGCCTAAACCTGCCGCCTAATGCCTCTTGTACCTGCCTCTGTAGTGGGGCGGGCGCTGCTGCTGAGAAGATGTTTGATCGATTGAAGGGTCCTGTGATGACTGTTATTCCTCGTGTTGGTACCGGTGTTGATGTCCACGCTTTTGGTGAGGAGGGCACTCCTCTGTATATTGCTGGTCTGCATTGGCCGGGTGAGCGTGGTTTGAGTGGCCATTCTGATGGTGATGTGGTGGCTCATGCTGCCGCGGATGCTCTTTTTGCCGCCTCCGGCACGGGGGATTTGGGCTCTAATTTTGGTGTGGACCGCCCGGATATGAAGGGCGCTTCTGGTGTTCGTATTCTTTCTGAGGCTGCGGCGATTGTGCGTGCTGCTGGTTTTGAGATTGGTAATGTGAGCGTTCAGCTGGTGGGTAACCGCCCGAAGTTCTCTCCGCGCCGTGATGAGGCGAACCGTGTGCTGAGCGAGGCGGCGGGTGCTCCGGTGACGGTGATTGCGACGACTACTGACGGTCTGGGTTTGACGGGCCGCGGCGAGGGTGTGGCTGCTATTGCGACGGCGCTGGTGTACCCGCGTTCGTAGGTGTTTGGTTGCTTTGAGCCATTCTGTAACCTATCGCTGATTTACCGACCCGGTGTCTGAGCCGACCCCGTAGAATGAGAGTGTGACTATGCGTTTTTATGATTCAGCTTCCGCGACTATTCGTGAGTTTGAGCCCGTCGTGCCCGGTGAGGCGCGTATCTATTATTGTGGTGCTACGGTGCAGGGTGAACCGCATCTGGGCCACATCCGTTCGGCGTTGGTTTTTGACCAGTTGAGCCGTTGGATGCGTTACCGCGGTTTGAAGGTGACGACGGTCCGCAATGTTACTGATATTGACGACAAGATTTTGGCGAAGTCTGCTGAATCTATGGAGCCCGGTTTTGAGGGTGAGTTCCCGAACGAGCAGTGGTGGGCGCTCGCGTACCGTTTTGAGAAGGTTTTTGCTCAGGCGTATGCGGCGCTGGGTATTGATCCGCCGACGTATGAGCCGCGCGCGACCGGTCATATTCCGGAGATGTTCGCTCTGATTCAGCGTCTGATTGATCGTGGCCACGCGTATCCTGCGCTGGATGATTCTGGTGACGTGTATTTTGATGTGCGTTCGTGGGATAAGTATGGTGCGCTGACGAATCAGAGCGTTGAGGATATGCAGGATTCTGCGGATGCTGATCCGCGCGGTAAGCGTGACCCTCGCGATTTTGCCCTGTGGAAGGGGTATAAGGAGGGCGAGCCGCTGACTGCTTCGTGGGAGTCTCCGTGGGGTCGCGGCCGTCCGGGCTGGCACCTGGAGTGCTCGGCGATGGCTGGTAAGTATTTGGGTTCGCGTTTCGATATTCACGGTGGCGGTTTGGATTTGCGTTTCCCGCACCATGAGAATGAGCTGGCGCAGTCGACTGCTGCCGGTGATGATTTCGCGAACTTCTGGATGCATAACGGCATGGTCACCTATGAGGGTGAGAAGATGTCGAAGTCTATCGGTAATACGATTTCGCCGGCGCAGATGCTTGAAATGGCGCGCCCGCTGGTGGTTCGTTACTACCTCGGTAGTGCGCATTACCGTTCGATTCTTGATTACCGTCCGTCGTCTCTGCAGGAGGCGGCAACCGCTATTGAGCGTGTTGAGGCGTTCCTTGCTGCAACTCAGGATGTGCTGAAGCCGGGCCGTGAGGTTCCGGAGGCTTTTGCTGAGGCTATGGATGATGACGTGAACATTCCGCGTGCTTTGGCGGTTCTGCATGAGCAGACTCGTACGGGTAATGCTGCGCTTGCTGCCGGTGAGGATGCTTCGGAGGCGGCTAATGCTGTGATGGCTATGGCTGAGGTTCTGGGTTTGGCGCAGCTGATGAGCTTTAATGCTGAGGGCACTTCGGGTGCTGAGCATGAGGCTCTGGATGCGCTGATTCAGGCTGTGTTGGCGGAGCGTGCTGATGCTCGTGCTCAGAAGGATTGGGCGAAGGCTGATGCGATGCGTGATCTGTTGGCGTCCGCTGGTGTGCAGGTGAAGGATGGCGCGAATGGTTCGAGCTGGAGCGTTGGCTAGAGGGTGATGTGCCCCGCGTTTGTGCGTAAGGCTTAGGTCGGGCGGGTTTCTCTCGCGTAGACTCGTATTCATTACTTTGACGAAGGAAGAGAAGAATGGCTAAGGCAGGTTCGCGCCCGGGCGCTACCAGCAAGAAGAAGGGTGCTACTAAGGGCACTGGCGGTCATGGTCGTAAGGCGCTTGAGGGTAAGGGTCCTACTCCGAAGGCTGAGGACCGCGTTTATCACAAGGCGTATAAGATGAAGCGTGCGGCTGAGCGTCGCGCTGCTACCGGTACGAACCGTAAGTTCCAGACTCGTCTGGGTGGTAAGCGTGCTAGTGATGAGCTGGTGACTGGTCGTAATGCGGTGCTTGAGGCTCTGCGTACTGAGATTCCCTCGAAGCACTTGTACATCATGAGCCGTGTTGAGGTTGATGACCGCGTCCGCGAGATCATGACTATTGCGAATAAGCGCAATATTCCGATGCTGGAGATTCCGCGTAGCGAGCTGGATCGTTTGACTGATGGTTCTGTGCATCAGGGTGTTGCGATGCAGATTCCGCCGTACAAGTACCCGGATGCGACTGACCTGGTGCTGGATACTATGGAGCGTTGGCACTCGGGTAAGCTGTCGACTCCGCCGCTGTTTGTTGCGCTGGACGGTATTACTGATCCGCGTAACCTGGGTGCGATTATTCGTAGCGTGTCCGCGTTTAGCGGTGATGGCGTGATTATTCCTGAGCGTCGTTCGGCTGCTGTGACTGCTGGTGCGTGGAAGACTAGTGCTGGTGCGGCTGCTCGTATTCCTGTTGCGAGGGCGACTAATCTGACTCGCGTGATTCAGCAGGCCAAGGAGCAGGGTATTTTCGTGATTGGTCTGGATGGCGGTGGCGATATTGAGCTACCGGCTCTGGAGCTTGCGAATGAGCCGCTGTGCGTGGTGGTTGGTTCTGAGGGTAAGGGTCTGTCCCGCCTGGTGACTGAGAACTGCGATCAGATTGTGTCGATTCCGATTGATTCTGCGATGGAGTCTTTGAATGCGGCGATGGCTGTGGGCATTACTCTGTACGATGTTTCTCGTCGTCGCGCTTCCGCGAACTAGAGTTTTGAAGCTTGCGAGCTAGGGGCTGTAGCTCTGTAGCTTGAACCCTATAGCTTGAATAAGGAGGGCGCCCCCGTGAGGGGGTGCCCTCCTTTTCTATCTCTTCCCATCTTCTGTTTCCTCTATAAGGTGCCCTTTGGAGGTGCTCCTGCAGGCTTTCGGGGCTCTTTTGAAGGTTTTTAAACTTTTTTCAAAGAACTTTTGAGGAGCTTATCCTGTGCTGACTAGGGATTTTGCTGTTCTGTTTAGGTCAGAATGAACCTAAACCCCCTTATTTGTGGTCTACTTCACCCCTTTTCGGGTTGCAGACCCATTTCGGCATCTGTATAGTTGTATGAGTCGCCGCGGCGAGGAGGAAAAAACGAAGAGTTTTCTTCGGTGTTTCTCCTAGTCAGAGGCGGTTGAATGACTTTCAATTGTATAGTGTTTTGGTTTCTTACTTGAAGGAAATCCGGGTTGCCGGTTGGTGATGTTGGAGGAGTTTAGGAAAGAAACTTTGTGGTGCGAATCACGGAAAACGGATTTGCATGGCACACAAAACGCTGGTATAGTTGATTGAGTTGCCGCGGGAACGCGGTAACAAACGAAATAACATGAATGACCGTTCAACGGTAAGACTTCTCGAATAGAGTAAGTTGAGGTGTTGAATCGGTGTGTTGCTTGAGAACTCAATAGTGTGCTTTGTTCAATAAAATCACCGAATGGTGATGGAAACTGAAACTAATACCAAATATTTATTGATATTTGATAATCATCAAATGGTTTCAAATTTAGTCAGCTTGAGTCACGCACCCCCGTGTGTGATTCGCTGTTTGAGATCAGATTATCAAGCTTTTCTATTTTTTCAACGGAGAGTTTGATTCTGGCTCAGGACGAACGCTGGCGGCGTGCTTAACACATGCAAGTCGAACGATGAAGCCTAGCTTGCTAGGTGGATTAGTGGCGAACGGGTGAGTAATACGTGAGTAACCTACCTTTAACTCTGGGATAAGCCTGGGAAACTGGGTCTAATACCGGATACGACCAATCTCCGCATGGGGTGTTGGTGGAAAGCGTTATGTAGTGGTTATAGATGGGCTCACGGCCTATCAGCTTGTTGGTGAGGTAATGGCTCACCAAGGCGACGACGGGTAGCCGGCCTGAGAGGGTGACCGGCCACACTGGGACTGAGACACGGCCCAGACTCCTACGGGAGGCAGCAGTGGGGAATATTGCACAATGGGCGCAAGCCTGATGCAGCGACGCCGCGTGAGGGATGACGGCCTTCGGGTTGTAAACCTCTGTTAGCAGGGAAGAAGAGAGATTGACGGTACCTGCAGAGAAAGCGCCGGCTAACTACGTGCCAGCAGCCGCGGTAATACGTAGGGCGCGAGCGTTGTCCGGAATTATTGGGCGTAAAGAGCTTGTAGGCGGTTTGTCGCGTCTGCTGTGAAAGGCCGGGGCTTAACTCCGTGTATTGCAGTGGGTACGGGCAGACTAGAGTGCAGTAGGGGAGACTGGAATTCCTGGTGTAGCGGTGGAATGCGCAGATATCAGGAGGAACACCGATGGCGAAGGCAGGTCTCTGGGCTGTAACTGACGCTGAGAAGCGAAAGCATGGGGAGCGAACAGGATTAGATACCCTGGTAGTCCATGCCGTAAACGTTGGGCACTAGGTGTGGGGGACATTCCACGTTTTCCGCGCCGTAGCTAACGCATTAAGTGCCCCGCCTGGGGAGTACGGCCGCAAGGCTAAAACTCAAAGAAATTGACGGGGGCCCGCACAAGCGGCGGAGCATGCGGATTAATTCGATGCAACGCGAAGAACCTTACCAAGGCTTGACATATACTGGACCGCATCAGAGATGGTGTTTCCCTTCGGGGCTGGTATACAGGTGGTGCATGGTTGTCGTCAGCTCGTGTCGTGAGATGTTGGGTTAAGTCCCGCAACGAGCGCAACCCTCGTTCTATGTTGCCAGCACGTTATGGTGGGGACTCATAGGAGACTGCCGGGGTCAACTCGGAGGAAGGTGGGGATGACGTCAAATCATCATGCCCCTTATGTCTTGGGCTTCACGCATGCTACAATGGCCGGTACAGAGGGTTGCGATACTGTGAGGTGGAGCTAATCCCTAAAAGCCGGTCTCAGTTCGGATTGGGGTCTGCAACTCGACCCCATGAAGTCGGAGTCGCTAGTAATCGCAGATCAGCAACGCTGCGGTGAATACGTTCCCGGGCCTTGTACACACCGCCCGTCAAGTCACGAAAGTTGGTAACACCCGAAGCCGGTGGCCTAACCCTTTTGGGAGGGAGCCGTCTAAGGTGGGATTGGCGATTGGGACTAAGTCGTAACAAGGTAGCCGTACCGGAAGGTGCGGCTGGATCACCTCCTTTCTAAGGAGCACATTTAGTTGGCCATGCTGCCCGCGAGTGTCGGGTGGGTGGTTTTGCTCATGGGTGGAATGTTGGTTTTGGGTTGGATGAGGCGCATTGTTGGGTTTTGGGGTAACACGCATGTGTTGTTCCTTTGTTTGCCTGGCATGGTGATGATGCAGCTGTTGTGGTTGTGTTGTTGTTGTGTTGTGGGTTGTTGTTTGAGAACTATATAGTGGACGCGAGCATCTTCTGGAATTTGCGTTGAATCAATGCTTTGGTGTTGGTTTGATTGTTGATTTTAGATTCTTATTTTTCTTGATTGTGTGTAAGTTATTAAGGGCACACGGTGGATGCCTTGGCATTAAGAGCCGATGAAGGACGTGTGAATCTGCGATAAGCCTCGGGGAGCCGATAACTGGGCTGTGATCCGAGGATTTCCGAATGGGGAAACCTGGCTCATCTTCATGGTGAGTTACCGCCAGCTGAATGTATAGGCTGGTTGGGGGGAACGCGGGGAAGTGAAACATCTCAGTACCCGCAGGAAGAGAAAATAAAGTAATGATTCTGTGAGTAGTGGCGAGCGAAAGCGGAAGAGACTAAACCTGTGGTGTGTGATAGCGGTTAGGCGTTGCATCATGGGGGTTGTGGGAGTCACAGTGGCAGTTCTAACTGGCTGCCGGCATGATGTTCAGGATGGTAGGTGAACGACTTGGAATGGTCGGCCGTAGAGGGTGAGAGTCCCGTAATCGAAATTGTTCTGTCCGTGGTGTGGCCACCCGAGTAGCACGGGGCTCGTGGAATCTCGTGTGAATCTGCCAGGACCACCTGGTAAGTCTAAATACTTCTTAATGACCGATAGTGAATCAGTACCGTGAGGGAATGGTGAAAAGTACCCCGGGAGGGGAGTGAAATAGTACCTGAAACCGTGTGCTTACAAGCCGTTGGAGCCTTTTGGGGTGACAGCGTGCCTTTTGAAGAATGAGCCTGCGAGTTAGTGTTATGTCGCGAGGTTAACCCGTGTGGGGTATCCGTAGCGAAAGCGAGTCTGAATAGGGCGTTTGAGTGGCATGACCTAGACCCGAAGCGGAGTGATCTATCCATGGCCAGGTTGAAGCGACGGTAAGACGTCGTGGAGGACCGAACCCACTTCAGTTGAAAATGGAGGGGATGAGCTGTGGATAGGGGTGAAAGGCCAATCAAACTCTGTGATAGCTGGTTCTCCCCGAAATGCATTTAGGTGCAGCGTTACGTGTTTCTTGCCGGAGGTAGAGCTACTGGATGGCCGATGGGCCTTCACGGGTTACTGACGTCAGCTAAACTCCGAATGCCGGTAAGTGAGAGCGTAGCAGTGAGACAGTGGGGGATAAGCTTCATTGTCGAGAGGGAAACAGCCCAGACCACCAACTAAGGCCCCTAAGCGTGTGCTAAGTGGGAAAGGATGTGGAGTTGCTTAGACAACCAGGAGGTTGGCTTAGAAGCAGCCATCCTTGAAAGAGTGCGTAACAGCTCACTGGTCAAGTGATTCTGCGCCGATAATGTAGCGGGGCTCAAGTACACCGCCGAAGTTGTGGCAATGATCTTTTTGGATTGTTGGGTAGGGGAGCGTCGTGTAGCCGGTGAAGCTGCGGTGTAAACCAGTGGTGGAGGCTATGCGAGTGAGAATGCAGGCATGAGTAGCGAAAGATGAGTGAGAAACTCATCCGCCGGATGATCAAGGGTTCCAGGGTCAAGTTAATCTGCCCTGGGTTAGTCGGGGCCTAAGGCGAGGCCGACAGGCGTAGTCGATGGATAACGGGTTGATATTCCCGTACCGGTGAAAAACCGCCCATACTGATATTGTGATGCTAACCATGCGAAGCATGATGTGCAGGCTTTTGTTTGTGTGTTGTGTGGGTTGTGGGACCCGATCTTTGGAGGTAAACGTGTTAACAGGTGTGACGCAGGAAGGTAGCCAAGCCACGCGATGGTTGTCGTGGTCTAAGCGTGTAGGGTTGTCGGTTGTTAAATGCGCCGGCTGTGTGCCTGAGACGTGATGGGACCCCGTTTTTGGGGGATTTGGTGATCCTATGCTGCCGAGAAAAGCATCGGCGTGAGGTTTTAGCCGCCCGTACCCTAAACCGACACAGGTGATCAGGTAGAGAATACTAAGGCGATCGAGAGAATCATGGTTAAGGAACTCGGCAAAATGCCCCCGTAACTTCGGGAGAAGGGGGACCTTGAGCGTGATGGGCACTTGCTGCCTGGAGCGTGTATGGGTCGCAGAGACCAGGGGGAAGCGACTGTTTATCAAAAACACAGGTCCGTGCGAAGTCGTAAGACGATGTATACGGACTGACTCCTGCCCGGTGCTGGAAGGTTAAGAGGATTGGTTAGCCTTTTTTGGCGAAGCTGAGAATTTAAGCCCCAGTAAACGGCGGTGGTAACTATAACCATCCTAAGGTAGCGAAATTCCTTGTCGGGTAAGTTCCGACCTGCACGAATGGAGTAACGACTTCCCTACTGTCTCAACCATGAACTCGGCGAAATTGCAGTACGAGTAAAGATGCTCGTTTCGCGCAGCAGGACGGAAAGACCCCGTGACCTTTACTATAGTTTGGTATTGGTGTTTGGTTTGGCTTGTGTAGGATAGGTGGGAGACTGTGAAGCATGGACGCTAGTTTGTGTGGAGTCGTTGTTGAAATACCACTCTGGTCAATCTGGATGTCTAACTTCGGGCCATGATCTGGTTCAGGGACAGTGCCTGATGGGTAGTTTAACTGGGGCGGTTGCCTCCTAAAGTGTAACGGAGGCGCCCAAAGGTTCCCTCAGCCTGGTTGGCAATCAGGTGTTGAGTGTAAGTGCACAAGGGAGCTTGACTGTGAGAGTGGCGACTCGAGCAGGGACGAAAGTCGGGACTAGTGATCCGGCGGTACGTTGTGGAACGGCCGTCGCTCAACGGATAAAAGGTACCTCGGGGATAACAGGCTGATCTTGCCCAAGAGTCCATATCGACGGCATGGTTTGGCACCTCGATGTCGGCTCGTCGCATCCTGGGGCTGGAGTCGGTCCCAAGGGTTGGGCTGTTCGCCCATTAAAGCGGTACGCGAGCTGGGTTCAGAACGTCGTGAGACAGTTCGGTCCCTATCCGCTGCGCGCGTTGGAAATTTGAGAAAGGCTGTCCTTAGTACGAGAGGACCGGGACGGACGAACCTCTGGT
>FLRW01318640.1_pt1 | contig 20331 bp, 15 predicted proteins | sample 1550421 | NCBI WGS metagenome assembly FLRW01 (sample SAMEA4031753, study PRJEB14383) | metagenome | biome: human; feature: oral; material: saliva | place: Philippines | collected 2014
TCCCCTTCCATTACTTCCAACATAGCCAAATTTTTGAGAACTTGACATTGTGTTAGAAATCTTTTTACCTGTTATCGGTTGCGCTAATTTATCATCAGTTTGTCCTTGATTTATTTCATTTCCGTCTATATCATGTATGATTGCTGCATTAGGTGAAGTGGCAGCTTGTTCAGCACCAGGCAGACTTAAATTACTTTCACCAGCAGTTTGAACGAATGAACTTGTTTCAAATAACTTTTCAAACTGAGATTCATTTATTTTAACTATCTTCATTTGAATATACAATTTATTATAAATAAATATTTATTATTGTGAAATAAGGTATGTAATGGCTAATTTAAAAGAGAATAACTTCCATAATTTACGAATGAATATAAACAAAGATGAATATTATGATTTTTTTGTTTATAAAGATTCGTATGGTCCATATAGATTCAATAATCAAGTTACAAGTGACGGAATTATATCACATATAGATATGTGTGATAAAGAATGTCATGACGAAAATGGGTGGATTTATGGAAAAAAGAACGAAGTGTGGAACAAAGCTGTAGCTATTGAAAATACTTTGTATAATATCACATATACTGGTTTTGATAACGGACTTTTTAAATTTAGAAAAGATAGAATATCAAATAAAGATTTCTTTGAATTATTCCAAAAACAAAAATATAATATCAAAGAAGGTGATTATAGACTTAAATTACATCAAGTAACGGGAAGTACCTTATTATACGATTATCCTATTACATTTGAAGAATGTCAAGTTAAATTAAACGGTGGATTCTTTCAAGGTTTTTTCCAAACGGAATGTGATAAATACAAAGTTCTTCCTAACAAAATAGATAATGGTGATGTATGGGGTTTTGAATTTCAATTAAAAAAATGTGATATTGAAAAAGAAAGTGACAAAACACTTAATGACAAATATCCAAACAATAAAGGTATATTCTTTTTCATGGGTGCAAGAGCTGAAAATAAATGGACATATCTTTACGATAAGGATGATAAGTATAAACTTGAAGAAAACAACCCATTATCTCCAGATAACTACGTAGAAGGAGGAGAAATAAATAAATCAGACTATATAATAGGTAATTTCTATGATTTAGATATCGAATTTCCAGGACCAGAAAAAAAGACCAAATTCGATGATTTAGATGATTATATAAACTTTAACTATTATGACCCTAAATTATATGAAGAAAAACCCTGTAATTTAGACGGGCTTGATGTTATGGACTATTATATAGAAAGCAACACCAAAGCAAAACTAATAGATGAAAATCAACCTCACGAAACATTAAAAGGATGGTGTTGTAATAAAGATGGAGAAAATAACACAGAAGAATCTACTGATACCAATAAAGAAAATGTAGAATATACCGAAAGAGACCCTGATTATGATTATAACGACCCATTCGGAGATGATTATATAGAAGATTTAGATAATATAAATGACGGAGAAGATTTCGATTATTTAGAACCAGAAATGAATATTTCAGATTTTGAATACGAATCAGAAAATGGTTTTAAATTTTCAGAAGCAAATCACAAGTATTTAATGAGTGATAATAAATTTATTCTTTTCAATAGAACTTGTACAGGTTACACAACAAATAATTGGATAGAAGGTAATAAAGTAATGTTTACCTATAGAAACAATAATTTTAAAGGTAACTTATTCATTTTAATGAATAGAACATGTACTGGTTACACTGTAGATAATATTGATACACTAAGGAATAAAGATATTAATAATCATAATCCTTACAAAGATATATATAATAACGCATTTGCTTTGCGTATAAAGGACGATGGGTCTATTGGGTATAGAATACTCACAAAGGACTGTGATATAAGCGGAGAAAACAAAACAAAGATAATTGAGGGATATTCTAATCCAAACATAATACCAAACTGTGAGTGGTGTAGTGTATTCGTTAAAATTTACGGTACATCTGATGGAATGAAAATATATTTCTATGTAAATGGAAAACTTGTTTATATAACAAAGGAATTACCGAGAATAGATTTACGTAAATTAGATGAATTATACGAAAAACAAGAAGGTGTACCATATAATATATCTATAGGTGGTGGAACACAAGGATTAAGTGAAACGATATTGCAAAATTATATGCTTAATCCGACACGTGTATACCCACTTGAAGAATATTTTGCTGGTAGCTTTATTGGATATATGAAAGATTTTAAATTTTATAACAGAGATTTAGAATACATGGAAATTTTTAATAACTACAAATACAAAAGTCTATGATTTAATCATAGGCTTTTTTAATACTGTATATAGTTGGTTATGAAGAAATCATCAATTATACCAAGTTTTAAAGCTGCACGATAAGCTGTTTGGTTTTTATTAAAAAATTCTGTTTTTGTCTTATATTTCATTGATTCTTTTTCAATCTCTTTATATGTCCAAAATCCTTTTTTATGTTGTTTTTGTTTAACCAACCAATACATTTCATCAATATATCCATATTTGTAAGCAGCTAAAAAAGCGGTTAAATTATTGTTTTTAAACTCTTCTTTAGTAGTGTATTTTTTAGCTTCAAGAAACATATTTTCCTTGTTTTTCCAGTATCCTTTAGGATGCGACATAAAATTTGTAAGGTTTATATTCATTATTAGCTATAAATAATGCATAAAGAAAAATATTTTCATATTTATTTAAAAGAATATAAAGAATAACTAATATAAAAATAATATGGCTAAAGGATTATATTTTTACAAGCTTGTTTCACCTTACAAAGAGGATGTTACCAAGAATTGTAAGTTAACCGTAAATGAAGTCGATAGTAATCTTCTTAACTTAAAGGACGAAGATATAGCTAATGGTGAATTTGACAAGAAAACCAATACATTAAAATTAACAAGAAACAATGGTGATGTTATTGGAATTGACCTTGCTTCTTTAATGAATAATGGTATTACGTTAGATGATTATCATTTTGCTGGAACTGGTAGCTGTACTGGTGATTGCACTGATAAAAACAGCTTTGGTTTTAAATATACTACCAATGACAAAGACGAAAACGGAAACCCAGTAGAGAAGAAGTTCAAAATTGAGTTTAGCGATGTTGATGGCAAATTATGGGTAACTGATAGCGACAACAATAAACATCTAATCGGTACATTTGAAACTGATAAAACAAAGAAAGCCGAGAAAGTTGAAAATAAATACCTAAGAGAAGTAATAACAGACGGTAGCATTCTTGGTAATGGCAAGAGTGGCGACCCTGTACGTCTTAACCCTACAGAAAAATCAGGATATTACTCTCCAGCTAAGTCACTTATTGACACAAGAAACGATAATGGAAGTGGTTTACCTGTAAATCCATGTAAAGGTGATAGATATATTACTTTAAGCTGTAGTTCAAGTGCTGGAAGACTTTATACTATGGATGGTGTAAAGGAGATTGAAAGTAAGCTAAAAGCAGGATGGCGTATTCCAACAAAACAGGATTGGGATAATATGCTTAATGCAATAGAGCCATGTCAGTATCAGAACCATAACGATATTCATTGCCATGTACAATTAGGAAAACTTGCTGGTAAACAATTAAAATCAACAGAGTGTTGGAATAAAACAGCAACAAGTGGCACACCAAGCGATGACACTTATCTGTATGATGATAAAGTAGCTGAGGAAAAGCCTATTTCTCCAGAGGGAACCGATAAGTATGGTTTTAATGTATTTGCTGGCGGATATGGTGTTGATAAGAATGAAGATATTATTAAATTTAATAAAGAAGCAAAATATTGGACAAGTTCTCAAACAATTAAAGGTGAAGGATTTGACTATTATGTAAAACAATTCCAATTTAATAAATCAGGCGTTATTCAGATAACAGAATGTCCTGAACACTTCTTATCACTTAGATTAGTAAAAGATTTTAACGGGTCTAATAACTATGGTGCGGAAGTAATTGGCGGTAATACATATAAAACAGTTCTACTTCCTTCATTGAATACAGAACATGGTTTTACTGTTTGGACAGCTGCTAATATAAATGAAGATGTAAAGGACGAGAACGAGTTAATATACAATGAGTTCTATAAAGATTGTGCTGGGTGCAAACCAACATACATACTTCATGAATGGGACGGAAATATGTGGACCCACAAAGTAATGGTAGAGGGTGATACAATTGTAATACACGACCCAATTAGCAAAGATGATTTTGTTGATTCTGAATATAGAATTGTTGACGGAAAATTAATTAATACTAATCAACAGACTTACAATGATATTCTTTCAAGAACAACACCTTTAATAAATCTCGTAAAAAGTGCTCTTGAAACTGAGACAGAGGAAAGAAAAAATGCCGATGAAGCATTAAAAGAGAAGAGTGATAACTTAGAAAAGAAACTCGACAAAGAAATATCAGATAGAGAAGATGGTATTAAAGATGTACGTAAAGATTTAGAGGCAGTTGCAGAACATGTTATTAATGAAACAGATGACTTAAAAGATGCACTTGCTAAAGAAATAACAAAACGTACTGAAGGTGATAAAACTCTTACCGATGCTATAACAGAGGAACGAGATAGAGCTAAAGCTGTAGAAGAAGAGTTACGCACTGGTCTTGCAGAAAAATGGGAGAACAGAGATAAAATAGAGGGAAGTATTCTAAAAGGCGGTGACTACATTGTTTATTCTAACGGAAAAACAGAAATTCCTTCAAAAGACCAAACTGATGAAAAGAAAGGTAGCAACAATATCACGTTAACTTTCAACGCTAATCTTGGTAAATTCTAATAAAAATTAAAAAGTTATTACAAGATGATAAATAGATTACAATTCGTACATCACGGAGATGGTAACGAAGGAATATTTAAGACAAGAGAAGAGGCAATTGCTTACGTAACTGGTAATAGCGTTGTTAATACTGCATTCAAGATAACTGGTGATACTGGTGCTGACAATGCAATAGATTGGCTTCCTTTGTATGCAGAACCTATGGTTTTAGAATACGGTGATAAAGAAAATCCAAACGTTATCTTAGCCATTGGTTCAAAGGGAGACGGAAGAACACCAAGTACTCAAAATAAAGTATTCTTCATTGACATAGAAGGTGTTAATGAACGAGTTGATAATGCTTACAAGGAAATAGCAGACGCTGTTAAGAAGTTTGCTTTTGTTACAAAGAATAGCAATACACTTGAATTAACAAAGACTACATCAACTGACGGTACTGAAAATATTTTATCAGGTAGTGTTAAAATCGCTGATAATGTTATTCTCAATAGAAAAGAAGTAGGGAACATCATTAAAGAAAATAAGGATGGACTTTACTCTTATGTTGGTATGACATATGATAATGATAAAAAAGTACTCAAGTTCCAAGTTAATGATAATGAGACAGATATATCATTACCAACTATAGAAGATGGTTATTATGATATCACAAAGGAAGCATTGATTTTCAAATATGCTGATGGACGTGAATTAAAGGTTGATATGGATGACCTTATTGATGAATGGACCACAGAAGGAGAGTCAAGCAAAACTCCTATCGTACTTACAAGAGACCGTCATTCAGATACTGGTGTTGTAGACAATGACAGACGTAGCGGTAAGTGGAAAGATGTATTAAAAGCTGATGTTAGAATTGCACCTAAAGAAATGGGTGTAGATAACATCTTAAAGACTATAGGTGACGGTAAGTATCTTTATGTATCTGGTCAAGCTAAGAATATCAGCTACTATGATAAAACAGGTAAAAAGACTAACGTACAAGACGCTTTAGATTCTTTAAAAACACCAATTTCTAATGACCCTACAAACTTATTACAGTGGAAGTATGGTTCAGATAATGTAATTGATGGTTTATATGCTGGTATAGATATCGAATATGATGATAAAACTAATACCATCACATTTATCAATACATCTTCTGATAGTAAAAATAAAAAGCAGAGTTTTAAATTAAATAGTGCTTCTTTTATCAATAGAATCTATACAGATACTGTAAATGAGAAAGTTATATTAGAATATTATAATCAAAAAGGTGAATTACAAACAGCCGATATAGATTTAAGTCATTTAGTTGACGAATGGGTCGTAAATAACGAGGCACATTCTGTAGAATTAAAGAAACAAACTAACTATCCTGGTGCTGATATATTAACAGCCGATGTTAAAATTTATAATGACATAAATGATAACAATGCTATTAAAGAAGTCGGCTCAGAACATGGTCTGTTTGTAGATAGAAGAGCGTCTAATATCAAGTACAACAAAGACGGTGTAAATACAGACGCACAGAAAGAACTTGATAGTATCAATAAGACATTAAATAAGTTAAATAAAAATGCTAATGTCAATGTAGGTGAAACAAGTACCGTTCAATTAACAAAGAACGAGACTGTAGACGGTTTTAAAATTACAGGTGATGTTAAACTTAATCGTGATAATAACCTTGTAATTGAAACTAATACAGGTTTATTAGCTACTATTGATTATGATGCGACTAAGAATGAGTTAATTGTATCAGATTCAACTAATGCTTCACGTGTACGTAGAATACCTCTTGCTACATCTAAGATTGTTAAAAAGGCTGAATATAAAGCTGAAACAGAGGAGTTAGTACTTGTTTTTGATGATATTGAAAGCAAGAATGGAGAAACTGTAAGTATTCCTATGAGTGGTTTAATTACTGAATGGGAAACATCTCAAACAGAAAACCAGAATCATACTGTTGAACTTAATAGAACAAGAGTTATTAATGGTAAAGACGTATTAACTGCTGATGTACACATTGTTCGTCATAAGGATGATAATATCCTTACACAGGTAGAGGAAGATGGTGTACAGAAACTTTATGTTTCAAGTCAGAAGATTAAGGAAAATAAGGATGCTATTGATGGTTTAAAGAACGAGTTAGCGGTTGTTAAAACTAAGGGTGAAACTAATGGTAATAGTTTAGATACTTTAAGTGGACAAGTAGGTACTAATACAGCATCATTAACTTCGTTAAAGACTAAGGTAGATACTAATACTAATGATGTTACATCATTAAAAGAAAAAGTAGACACTATTAATAGAACATCTGATGGTTTAAAAGAAATTATATTAGGTGTAAATCGTGATTTCCAAAATACTATTACTAAAGTTCAAAATTTAGAAGGAAATTTAAGTAATTTTGCCAATCAACAGAATCTTAACACTCACGATATTGAAAAATTTAGAGATAAATTTAATTTTATCGGAAATGATATTATCAATTTAAAAGCAAATGACGAAAAATTAGATACTAAAATTACAAAAGTATCTGACGATTTAAAAGAAGCTATTAAAAATGGTAAGTATACATTCAAGAGTGAAAACTCTACTATAAAATTCAATGTTTCTAAAGACAATATTGATACTACTACCAATGTTGTTAATGCACAGGTTTTACCATCTACGGCTTCAGATAACATCATTAAGATATCTAACAACGCTGACGGTGCAGGTGTTTACGCATCTATCAATTTAAGATATGATAGCGGTACAAATAGTCTTAAGTGGAAGACATCTGCAATGAACGAAGAGCAGACCATTACACTGAATGCTGGTTCTGTTATCAAAGGTATGGTATATGATAAGGATATTAAGAGTCTTGTCATAACATACGAGGTCGATGTAGAAGGACGTAAAACGACCAACAATATTACAGTACCTGTAATGGACTTGTTTAACGAATGGGATGTTAAAAACTACGAAACTAATTCAGCTATTAAACTTGTTAGAAATGATAGAGATATGGTTAGTGCGGATAACCATACCGACATATTATCAGCAAGAGTTATTTTAGCTGGAGAGGGCAATGATGTAGACCATGCAGACAACTTGTTAACAATAAGTAATAATGGGTTGTATGTTGGCGGAGATAAAGTAAGAAACTTCATTAAAAAGGAAACAAATGATGTTTCAGAAACTCTTAAGAATAACATTAAAACAATAGGTAAAATTGTTACTGGAAAAGATAATGTTACCGATGGAGATAATTATCAAGGTTTAAACGCTGGCACAACTAATGAAATTTTACAGAATGCAACAAGTTTAGTAGATGCAGACCGTAAATTAGCAGATGAATTAAAGTCTGTTAAAGACAATATCAACAACCTTTACAATGGTTCAGATACTTATTCAAGTAGAGTTTCTGCTAAGAAAGATAATGGTAGTGACGTAAATAAATTAGCTGTTGATGTACGTTTGGCACATTACAATGGTACACATGGTTCAGAAGGACAAAGTGATACTGGTAATGAAAATGTAGAAGTACAAAACACAAGCGAAATAGGAGACGATTACAACCTTATTAAGATAGTACACGTAAGAGATTCTAAAGAAAATGCAGAATCTAATGGACTTTACTTTGACGGTTCTATTGATTACGGAACATTCTAAAAAAATAAATCTTACTGTAGGTGATTAAAAAACTATGGTAAGATTATATTTAATAATAAAAATAATTAACTTTATATATAATGAGACATTTACAACTTCGGAGAAGTAACAACATCTATAATACAATAGATGAAGCTAAAGCAGCTCTTACTGGTCAAAGCGCAAATCTTTTAGATGGTGAACCAATTGTAGTAAGTTACAAAGATGCAACAGCAACTGAATCGAACGGTGTTGCACAGATTATTGGTTTTAAAATTAAGAAGAATAACGTAGATACCATTTATACATTAAATCTTCAGGACATTATAAAGAAATCCAAACGAGGTGAAACTATCAAAGAAATTAAACGTTTGGAAGATACTGACGGACAATATTCCAAGACAGCTGAGGATGCACATCCTACAAGCGGTGATACTGTTTCATCTGATAAATATGTTATAACAAAAGAGACTATTAAACCAGACGGTCAGATAGAAACAACAAGGGACGCATTTAAGTTGATGTATACAAACGTATCACCAGTTAATTTGAGAGTTCCAGAAACTATAGGTGATATTGAGGCTGGTACTACAGCTGGTTCTTTGAATAATTATACCCTATCAGAGATAATTGATAAATTAATTTTCAAAACTATATATCCAACAGTTACTGAACCTACCGCAACTATTGCTACTAACAAGTACACTAATGGGGCATCTGTTAAAATAGGTTCTGAGGCTTTGGCAGATAGCAACTTATCAGTAACACTTAATCAGGGTAATGTACATGTAGCAGATGGGGTAACTGCTGACATAAGATATGTTGGTGCAAAAACAACTGAAACGTATACAAATAACAATGGTGCTATGACAACTGGAACAAAAGTTGACAGAGCTAACAATAAAACGGTATATGCTACATTAGGTTCTTTTGTTTACAAAGGTACAGCTAATTATGCTGCTGGTGCAACTATCCGCACATCAAAAGGTGATAGTCCAAATCCAATTAAAACTACTAATGGCGGTAATGTTGCAAACCCACATCCAGCAGGTAGTATAGCAACAAGCAATAATATTACAATTAATGTAACAGCACCTGTTTCAGCAAATACTGGTACTACTTTCTCAACGAACCTTGTAGAGCTTCCGTTACAGGCTTGGACACAGGCTTGGACATATCAGGTTCAGTTCCCTAATACGGATAACGCTCACCCTCTTGTTATTAAGACTCCTAAAAAGTTAACAGCTGCAAATGCATTTAATACTATTAGTGGTAGATATGATGTTAATAAATTGAGCGGTTTTGGTAATCCTGTTGAGAGTGATGAAACTATATTCACTGATTCAACTGGAAATGCCGTTAAAGTTAAGTATTATACATATACTTGGAATGGTGGTGCGTTAGCATCTGTTAAATTTGAACTAAAAATGAATTAATAGTAAGAAACAATGGCTGAAAAAAATTTCGTATTACATAGTAATAGTATTGCATTACCAGCACCAATGATGGCAGGCTCATCAGACCCTGTTGATGCAAGATATATTGTTAAAACAAAGGCTAACTTAACAGCTGGCGCAAGCACATGGAACACATCTGGTAACTATGCCCTCATCCATATCGGTATGCAAGTTTATGTTGCAGATGAAAAGATACAGTATATGTATGTTGGTCCAGAGGATGCACAGAATGGTGTATTACTGTCTGAAACTCAGAAATTAGAGAATTGGAGACCTGTTTCAACCCCAGATTTTAATCCTAACAGTACAATTAAGAATGTTAGTGTAAATGGTACGGCTGGTACAGTTAGCAATGGTGTCGCTAATGTAACAATCAATCCAAATACATTAACTCTTGGTAATGATTATGATACAACAAATTTAGAAGCTTCAGAACCATTAACTATAAGTGGTACTGATAGTGTAAACAAAGCATTCAAAAAGGTTAATAAAATTATTACCGACAATGAAAAAGTAGTAGCTGCTGCACTTAATGACCTTAATACAAGAACAAAGGAATTAAGTGGTAAAACTGTTACTGAATTAACAAGTTCTAATAATACTATTGGCTTTACTCGTACTAAAAAATCTGATGGAACGATTAATTACGATTTAAGTGTAATAGGTGGTGGTGGCGCTGCTACTAATTCGAAAGAATATGATTTTGATAATATAACAGATGACGCTCATAATGTTAAATTTGAAAAACAAGTCACTGGAAATTTAACTGAAGTTAAAGCAAATATTGACGTTTATGATTGCGGTGAATATTAATAAAAATATGTGATAAAATAAAAAAGAGTATAGAATTAATACTATACTCTTTTTTTGCGTTAATACGAAACGTCAACTTCTTGTGGTACTGAAATATCATCAAATACATAACCGCCTGTTGAAGGCTTTTTATCAGGAATATTGTTAAAATAGAAGTGCAAATCAGAACCCATTGTAACAATTGAGGTAATATAAGAAGGTATAACACCGTCTTCCTCGAATGCTTCTACATCTTCTGGTGTAATCTTTTCTAATGCTTCCAAATAACGAGTATTTTCTAATTTATAAGTTGCATTATCTTCTTGAGAACGCTCCTCGTAATACTTCTTAACTAAACCATCCCAATCTATTCCACACTCATTAACAAAAGGTGGACGTTCATTAATCTTCAACCAGAACTCAATTTCTTTCCTCTCAGGGGTCATAAGTGCCTCATAAGTATCTTGGTCAGTAGGCTTGTTTGGAAAGCCGTGAACGAGCTTAGATTCGCTCTCAGTGAAGAATTTTCTATCTTTTGGATTAGTTATAAGAATTTCATTTCTAATATCTGGTGAAAAACATACTAAAAGTGGACGTATTCTATTATTGAATTGTGAAATATATTTATCAACATTATATTCAATAGGTTCATAACCTAAATCCTCGATTTCACTACATAAAATATCATCTTCACTATTAATAATATCAGAAGGAACAATTTGACAATTTAATATAATCTCATCTTCTTCACGTTTAATGAAAGGTTTAAGCATTTCCTTTTTGTCTTTTGTCTTAAGATTCTTATAAAGAATACCTTGTTTCTCGCAAATCGGACTTACCAATTGTCTTATAACCTTAGCTGTAAGTTCTACTTCTTCACCATCTATGATAGTATACTGATGAGTAATACGCTTAACATCTGATTGGCTCTTCTTAACACCCGTATTGATATAATATATTGTATCACTTACCTTTACAGGTATATTCTCTTTAAGTGCTAATTCATACCATGCTTGACGTGATTTCTTACTACCACTCTTCGTAAGAGTTTTTGAATCAGCAATATACTCTTCCATCGTCTTCTTAATATTACCCTTAGAAGCAATATCTCTAACTGGAATTTGATAATTGTAAATTTGCTCGATATAATTGTAATAGTTCTCAAGGAACTTATAGCCATTGTCATGAAGAAGTAAATCAATACCTGTATCAATAAACTTCTCAAGATAACCAGACATCTTACGTGATTTAATAGTGTTACCTACTTTCTTAGTCTTACCATCAGGCATGAGGTCAGCATAATTCTTACGTGCAAATTGGATACAAGCATCACAATACTCGTCTATTCCAAGACCCATTTTATTAACTCCACCATTCCATGCATGAGTAAAATAAGTATCTTCAAATTCTGCCACATCAGCATCAACACGTGTGTATGCTTTACCTTTCACACTATTTCGTCCACCGCCAGTACTTATATATGGGTGTTCATTATTATATCTAAATTTATCTTCTTCTGGCATTTGGAAGTTAAAACCATCAGTGTTAGAAACAATGTTCATTCCTAATGCATTTACAACGGTCCCGTCTAAAGATATATCATAAACATAATCATTAGTTCTACCTAAATTATTAATTTTCACCATATTTCCAAATATATTTAATTAATCCACAATCCCATATTTTATAAGCACCAATCTCTTTCGTCATTTCATTTTCTGTTAATGATAATGATAGTCCATATTTTTTATGCAATTTACTTTTTCTGAAATTGAATTTATGTAATCTATTTTTTACTCCATTCATAAAATAAGAATAATTAGGTGGTAAGATTTTATCTAATTTAAAACCTACTAAATTATAAAAATTATCATGTAATACTGTGGACCAGCGTCTGTCTGCAAATGAAATTATTTCTAACGGACAATAATGTGAGATAAACCAGTGGAAAATTTTACCACCAACACCAATACAATTTAAGTCTATATCTGTAGCGAACCTATTTAGAATCCACTTATTATTGCTATTTTTAATAAAGTTCATCACACCGACTAAATTATCTTCATAATAACAACCTATATATATCGTTGCTTTAGATGCACCTTGGATATGATTTTTTTCAAGAAAATCTTTCGACAATTTATAATCTATTTGTTTAACAATACATTTCCTACCATAAATTTTGTTTCCTTTTTCATTACTTTGATAGAGGATATGCTTAATTTTAGAAAAAACAATATCTTCTTTATGTAATAATTCATCTTCGAAAATCTGAATCAGTCTTATACATTGTCTTTCGCACTCAATAGTTTTATTTAAATGATAATTTTTATCACAACGAAACATTCCAGAATGCCAAAAAAGACCATTATACTCTATTGCTATGTTTAAAGATGGGATATAAATATCTAACTCTTTTCCATTAAGTATTTTCCTATCATTATATTTTATTTCAATATTAGGTAAAATATCTTTAATAAATTTGGATATTTTTTTCTCTCCATATGACGTATCCGAAAAACAGTTCTGACATCCACCAAAAGGAGAAGTCAAGTGGTCACAAGCTATTTTTTGAAAAGTATTACCACATTTTTTGCATTTAATTGTTAATACAGAATGACTATTTTCATATTCATTTTGTATATAAGGGAATGAGTAATTATTAAATCTCTTATTAGACTCTTCAACAAAATGGTTGTAATTATTTTTATTCCAATTTATAGAATATTGTTTTCCGCACATGGGGCACCCTTGACCTTCAAGATGTCTTTTTGCCAACTGAAAGAAATCTCCATGAATGGGACATGAAATTTGTATTTTATGATGAATACCAGAAAAATCATTATAGTATTTATATTTGAAATTATGTATACTATTGGCACGTTTAATAAATTCTTCATTTGTCATTCTCTTTACATTAGAACAAGCAGGGCATCCATTGCCATTAAGATGTGAGTTTGGGGTTTGCCAAAACTCTCCATGCTTAGGACAAATAATACATATTTTAGTATGATTATTGATATATATGGATTTATCATAATTATACTTATTATTATGTACTAAATTAGCTTGTTTAACAAAATCTTCTAAAGTTTTCTTCTTACCCATAGATTAGAGTCCATTATAACGTTTATAAAGAAATAACAAGCCAGCTTTAACTGATTTAGAACATATCATATCTAAACCATAGTTATTAAAAAACTTGTTAAAAAGTTCATACGATTTCTTATCCATATTAATTATTTTTATAGGTAATTTTGTTAAACTATTTGATTCTATTAAATGGACAATTCTTTCGATATATTTCAAAGAAATATTTGTAACTGACATATTATCAGTATAATCATTAAATATATAATATTCCAAATCTGTTTTTGAATTAACCTCAGATGGTTTAATTTTATTTCCTTCTTTATTGTAAAGACTATGGTCTTCTGTAACATCAATTAACGTATTACTATCAGTAACTCTATATATGTCTTTTGATGTCTTATGACGATATATATAGGAAGGCTCAACCCATCCCGAATGACAAAGTACTTTAAAAGACTTTTTAGATGTATCGTATTCTCTACCCAAAGCATCAATTTGGATTTCATCTTTATTAATAATGTCTTCTATAGGAACAATGTCAATTAAACCAGAATTATCATACTTAATAAAAATAGGTGTATCTCCTGTAAATGAATCTCCTACAACAGGTGTATATCCTATATTGGTAAAGTGAGAAATCATAAGTCGCAAAGACATACGTCCAATACAAGTTGTTTTCTCTGCTGCATCAATATCTCCAAATGGAAATACCATAGGACATCCATAAGAACCAAAGAAACCGTTACCTAACACTTTTAGAGGGAGCTGTTTTTTATCATTTCCAATCTTTTCAGCTTTCCAATATCTAACGGCTTCTAACATTTTGTTAATTTCATCTTCGGATAGACCAGTAGCATTAGCAATCTCATCTTTAATTTCATCGGCTTTTGAACCAGCCTGATTCTTCAAATCCTTATATTTCTCTCTTTGTGTAAGAATGTACTCAAGGAGGTACAACATAATATTCATTACATCAAGAGAAGTAGAAATATTCCATGTAAGAATAATAGAAGGATAAAGAGAGTTAAAATCTAACTTTACAATACGTGAAACATAACCAGTAATAAGAAGACGTGAAAGGCCACCCGTAAACTTTCTATTAGAAGTCGTAGACGGAATAGCTAATTCATTCTCATAACACCATGCAAGCATGATAAGTTTCCATACACCAGCCGTACCCATTGTACAAGTACGAGAGAAAGAAGTAGGAATCATCTTCCCGACAAGGAAGTTAGACTCGTTAAGTTTAAGTTCAACCTTATCAGTTTCCCATAAGTCATCATATAGATAACGTTCAACGATATATTTACCAGATTTTAAAACATAACCATCTTCTAAAGGTCTACTATCTCTAACTTTATACCAATCACCATTTTCATCGTTAAATGCATAAACTTCATCTGTTATAGCCCATGTTTGATTAATTATATCACCAGGAACATATACACGATTTTGTTTATTTAAACCAAGATATTTAGTAACATACTTCAAATTAGATGACTTCATACTTGAATCAAGTGCTTGCGCTCTACGTGCAGCATGCATAGAGTCAATGATATTAGTACCCCACATAATAGTCGGATAATAATACTCCATTTCACCACCAAGTTTCAGAACACTCTGTTTTTTCTTCTTGTAAATAGGATGTCTATTAAGATACTTCTCAGAAAGTTCAGAGAAATCAACTCCATGTTCCTTACAACGAATAATAATAAAGTCCCAGTCGAAGTTTTCAGAGTTATGACCTGCAACGTTGTCTGGTTTATCTTCGGAAAGAATCCTAACAAATTCCTCAATGGCTGCCATTTCGGATTTCCACTTTTCTTCTTTATTATTACCAGTTATATTAATAATTTTTTGAAATCCTTTATTATTACGATAACCAATTTGGCTAATCATGTGATACTTAGCGTTAAGACCCTCAGTTTCAAGGTCAAAGGTAGCTCTCTTTAAGTCATCATAATTATCATACCCCTTAAAAAGCCTTTTACCTGTTGAAATCATAAATTGTTCAACAGGACTACATGTCATAAATTCCTTACTACCACCTTTTGAATCATCATTTTTCTTTTTCCTTTCATAGATAGGCACACCAGATTCCTGAAAGAACATCATAAAGACTTTATATGACATCTTTCTGTACGAATAAAAAAGGAATTTATAACCTTCATCAAGACGTGAACTAACACTTCCATCATCACCCTGAGTTTGAAGAGCTTTGATTTTGATTCCATACTGGCGAAGTTTTCTAACAAATAAACTCCTATCTCCACCAAACATTCTTTGACAAGCACTATTTTTAACCCAAACAAAAGGATAAAAATTTTCACGTTTAACACGCTTGTCACCATTTTCATTAACATAGATAATACTTGCTGTATTATCATCATAACCACACTCTATGGATATAATTCTCTCCATAGGGTCATGACCATTGAGAAACCTCTCAACGTCTTCAGGTGTAATTTGCTTCATAAATTGTTACTTTTAAAATTATACTCTTAAAGCCACATCAACAATGGCATCAGAAACGTTGCAAAGATACAATAACTTTATTAAAAAAACAAATATAAAAAGGTAAATAAATAAAAAATAAATGATATTTATATTAAAAATACTAATAAAATATGAAACAAGTTATAAGACTTACAGAAGCTGATTTACATAACATTATAGAAAATTCAGTAAGAACTGCTTTACAAGAGAACATGACAAATGAGGGTGTATGGGATAATGTAAAGGCTGGTGCTAATGCGTTTTTCGGTAGAGGTGTAGGAAATGCATCACAAAGACATAACGCACCAAACGACACAGAAGTAAACTATAATTTGGGCAAACGTTGGCAGGCAGCAAAAACAAATTATAAAGAGCAGGGTGCGTATGACAAGAAGCAGGAGTTGATTAATCAATTGAAATCTTTTGTACAGAAATATGGTGACAAAATGACTATCGGTGATTTAATTAAGAGAATCAACTATAGCGCAATGAACAATAGAAGTAACCAGAGCTACGCAATTAACCAAATCTATAAATAGAATTAAAACAATTTATTAATTAAGTAATTAATTGCTAATAAGAGAATATTATGAGTTTTCTTATTAGCATTTTTATTTTGTAAACCCTCTTCTGTAAGAGATACAAACGAACCGTCTAATGGTACATCCACTCCAAACTTGGTATTAATTTGTTTACATACTTCTTTAAATCGCTTACCGTGCTTAGAATCTGCTTTTTTATTTGTACAATATAAAGAGATATGAACCATCTCATGTAACATAATTCTTTCAAGATATTGTTCATTCCACTCATACATATCACTGAAATAAATTGTAGTATTTATTTTATCATTTTTAGTAGAAAAATAACATCCAGCTAAATTATGAATAGAATGGTCGATTCTAAACGATAAACCAGTTTTAGGAAGTTCATCATTAAAGAACTTATGATTACATTTCTTATATACTTCTTTCAGATAATTTTTAGTAAGTTTCATAATTACAATTTTAATTCTATGCAAAGATAAGGAGTATTTCTTAAACAAACAAATTATTTTAGTTAAATATTTATAACTATAATTTAAAAATTATGAAACAGGAAAATTTAGACAAAATAGATAATAGTATTGAACTGCTAAAAGAAGTCTACGAAAACGAATTAATGCATGGTGGAAATAGACACGACTTTAGATTAACAAGTTTGCTTGAAATAATAAAAAAAGTCGCATCTTGGAGAAAAAGATACGACTTACAAACTAAGACTTATTCCCGATTGGTAAAATGGTAATGACCAAATCTTCTCTGATTGGCATCCATAAATTACCTGTTGGATAAGAAGTTTCATCCGATTTTATTTCACCAAAGGTTATTTCAAAATAACCATTAAATGTGCCGACATCTTGTGTATCACGTTTTTTCCAGTCATAACAGATAACATATTGTTCCACACATCCATCACCCTCTTTTTTCTTTATATAACAAGGTGCTTTAGCTATTTTTGTGACATTAGTATCTGCATTTACCATTGTAAATGTAATGACGGCATTCTGTATCATGTCATGGAATTTATTAAAGTCATGTCTTCCATCCTCAATCAATTCCATTCTTAATTGAGGAAGAAGACTATTCTGACGTAAATAGAAATACTGCATATCTTTTTACAATAAATATTAACCAATTAGAATACTTTTCATCGCAAGTTTGGATTCAACATCAAAATAAGTTTCGCCAAAATTAAATACTAATCTTCCGTCATCTGGATAAGATTCGTAATCATCAATGTTCTCATAAGCGAGTGCGACTATTCCGTCCATACAATCTTGCATTCCAAAACAGCAACAATGTTGTACAAGGTCGAATTTAATTTTTGTTCTTACTACATGTGTTTCAGTCTTATATTGTTCGTCAACCATCAAGTTATTGATAAGACCTGCAGGTTTTTCATCAAAATTTTCACCCCATACATTATCTATATCATCAGTAAAAATAAATTCATAACGATACTTACCGTCTTCTTCCATTCCTACTACATTAACGAAACATAGTTTCAATTCTTCATTATTTTCCATCATATATTATTTTTCATTTTCAGTAACAATTATATTATCAATAATACTTTGTTTACCTCTTACTTTATCTAACATCTCCTCATAGAAAGTGTCAGAGAATACTTGATAATAAACAGTACATTTCTTTGTTTGATTCAAGCGGTGTATTCTATCCTCAGCTTGTAAATTATCGCCAGACACCCAAGAGAAACTATTGAATATAGCTACGTCTGATGCTACAAGGGTTAAACCTACTCCAGCTGAATTTATATTTCCTACGAATACTTTGATATTTGGGTCATTTTGGAAAGATTCTACTGATTTATCCTTATATTTATTAATCATTTTTCCATTATGCTTAACAGCAATATCACCAAATTCTTTCATAAGTGTGTTAATTTCATCATCAAAAGAACAGAATACTACAACTTTATGACCAAGTTCTACACATTTTCTTGTAAGAGAAATTGTTCTATCCAACATTTCATGTGCTAACCATTGTCTTAAAAGAACGCCCTCAGTAATCTTCTTATACTTCTCAGCATCTACCATTGCTTTCATTCCATCCTCGAATGTTTCGGCAGATTCAATTTTAGAATCACGATATTCACACCATACTCTGTCATATTCCTCACGCTGTTCAGAAGTAAGGTCATAATGTAATACTTTAACAGTTTTTGGAACCATATTACCAAATTCCTCTTTCATTCTACGCAAATAATAAGGTTTAAGTAGCTCCTGTAGTTCTTCCAAATTAGATGAACCGCCAGTTTTCCATATTTTCTTACATTTTTTTGAAAGAATATTTTTTAATTCTTCTTTTTGTTTCTCAGATAAATCATACCAACTACTCTTTTTGACCTTTTTAAGGTACAATGCAGTATGTGCATCTCTTTCATTCTTTTTATAAAATGCTTTACCGTCACAGTACCTTTCAACATAATAAGTCCAGTCTTCCGCCAGTGGACAATTAATAATCTTTAAAAGATTAAAGAAGTTAATTGGTCTATTAGTAATAGGTGTTCCTGTTAATTCGTAAACTCCAGTCGGTCTTGCTCTTTTTACAAAGTCTGAAATGATTTTATAACGTCCAGAAGTTGTATTGGACAATCTATGTGCCTCATCAATAATAATGAGGTCGAATTTTGACTGAAACAACTGAGATTCAGACATAGCGTTACAAATTACCTTACGATTTCTTGAAATAATCTCTTTTTCTTTGTATTCAGAAATAACTTCACCTTTTTCATCAACACTCATTTCTTTAACGTGTATTTTTTGAGTAGGTATTGTATAAAAGTTTTTAAGAATATCATAATTAATAATAGTAAATCTTGCATCAACCCACGTTGAACCATTCACAACTGTAATATCTTCCTTTGGAACGAGAAGAGACAACTCTTTTTCCCACGTCTTTTTAACAGATGCAGGTGCAATAATCAATATATGTTTATAACCGCCATGAAGTGCTGCCACAATAGCGGAAAATGTTTTACCGCTACCCATAGCAGATGCAAGAATTGCTTTAGGATGAGCGGTAAGAAACTTAACAGCCTCCTCTTGATAAGGCATCATTATACGTCCACTCATCTGATTATAAGGTGTAAAATCTATTTCCATTGAATTATGGTCTGGAGTAAGGAAATCTGTAAGTATTGCCTTTTTAGGTGCAAAACACATTACAGCCTTATCTTGACTCTGACGATAAAAACAATAGAAACAATAAAAATCTTTCGTTTCTCCTAAATAATAAGTAATTTTAAGTTTAGATGGGGTAAATTCAAGTTCCCAATCTTCTTGTTTCTTTTTGCCCCACCAATTTATAATAGAAACAATTTTATTAACTAATAGTGGTTCTTTATTATAGTTGTTTAAGATAAACTCACATTCAAAATTATTTAGTGTCTTTGTCTTATATGCGTACACTGAATTTTTAAGAGAAATAATATATGGGTTTTCTCCATTATATTCTCTTAATAATCTATGTGAGCGATTTATTTCATCTAAAGACAATGCCATAGTAAATTATATTTTATATATATTTATAT
>FLRW01313275.1_pt1 | contig 19831 bp, 19 predicted proteins | sample 1550421 | NCBI WGS metagenome assembly FLRW01 (sample SAMEA4031753, study PRJEB14383) | metagenome | biome: human; feature: oral; material: saliva | place: Philippines | collected 2014
AAGATTGCTGAGGTTATTAAGTCGTATGTAGCAGGTAAGTCGAATATGGCTTACTTAGATTGGAACGCTTACGTTAAAGAAAAGTCTAAATGGTCTGATTTAACTTCGGATTCGGTGCACATGAATGATAAAGGGTATGACCTTTATTCTAAGTTCCTTACAAGAGGACTATATGATGTACTAAACGGTGTCTCTAAAGATGATTTAGTAACTAAAGCAGTTAAAAAGGTTAAGTGTAAACATAAAAAGAAAGTGCAAGCTACAAGTTCAAGTAAAGAGACTAGTAGTTTATCTTCTTTAGATGGTCAAGATAATCCACCTTCGGATGCTTTCACTTCTTGGGCGTATCGTCCAGAAGATTTACCAGAGGGGTTGAAGCCATATATTATAGACCCTAAGAATTATGGTATGGATTTTGGTACACCGGGTTCTGGTTGGTTCCAAACATCAGACCCAGAGTTGAATGGTCAGTGTGTAGCTTTGACGATTTCGTTAGGGAACCATGTTTGGGGTAGACCTCAGGAGAGTGTGCAAGGGAATGGTATTGACCAAGCAAATGCTTGGGCTAGTATTTTTGGTAATTCAGTAACAACAACTCCACGAAGAGGTGCTATTTTCTCAAGTAAGGAACACCCAACTTACGGGCACACAGGTATTGTTTGTACAGTATTTAAAGATGGTTCCATTTTAACGTGTGAGCAGAATTTACCTTTAGCTGGTTGGAACTACCGTGGTGAGCAGTACGTATGGTGTTTCCGTATATATCGTCAAGAGCAGTGGCAGAACTTGGGTATGACTTTTGCTTATGATGAAAGTAAAACACCGAATTTGAAATAATAGTAATATGAGGTAGTTTAGATATGAGGTTTTTAAAAATGTTAATTTTAATAGTTGGTGCAGTGTGTTTAAGTGGTTTAGTTTTCGTAGGTTCGCTATATTTATTTAGTGGTTCTCAAACTGATACGAGTGAAACAACTGAGTTGGTCGAACCTTCTAAGCAAGCAGATAGTAGAGTGGTTTCTGAGAGTGGGACTAGTCAGTTAGAAGTAAATCTAGCAAGAGCTAGAGGGTATCTTTCTGAGGGTACTAAGGTTTCAGATGCTTCTACACTAAAGCAATACCGAGATAAGGTGGAGAATTTATTCAGTACATACCGTTCAAATAAATCGGACACTAGGTTAAAAGAGGATTCTAGTGGAATTTCATTACGATACGCAATCGAAAGACAAGGGTATCAATTAAACCAAGACCTATTTGAGGTTTGGACAACTAAAGATTCTGATGTACATAACTTAGTAGTGGTTTTAACCGGTGGTAAAAATGATGATATGTATATAGTTTTATCTTATGAGGATTCAACAAATACATTCCACATTTTGTATTTGTACGGAGGTAAACCTGACACATTTGGGTAGAAACACCTCTCAGAGGTCTCAGAATCACCCAGATTTGATTTTAAATCATTCTGCGTAGAAAATTATACCAAGTAAAATAACGAGCTTAGAATCGATTTTATGAGCTTGTACAACAATGCCAAGTAAACAATTTATTTACTTGGTTTTCTTATTTTTAACAGTCCGTTTATTGCGTTTTTATAAAAAATAATGTAGAATAATAGCAATAAGATAAATTAAGATAGAAAGATAAAACTATGTTGAAAGATAAAAGAACAGGTTGGGTCTCTAAGTTAGTAGTAGGAAGTAAAGTTAAAGTACTTTCTGATGGGTTAGAGCGAGTAGGTGAGGTTACTCTCATTACACCTTTAGGGGTATTATTGGTTCGCTGCTCCGATGGTTTGAAGGTTAAAATTATGCCAGATGGTACTAGCTCTGTTCAGAATTTGGAGATTAAACCTTATGGTAAGATTGAGGAAACTTAGTTTAATTGGTTTAGGTTTAGTTATTTGTGTAGGTTTAGGTTTAGGTGGTGCGTATTACGTAGTAAGTAAATCTGAAATTGGTGGTTCTTTCTCGTTAAGTCAAGGTAAGCTTTTATCTGAGAGTGAAAAAACTAAGGCGCAATTAATTTATGAGAATGCTTGGTCTGAGCAGATTGATTTAGAAAACAAAGCTAAACCTTATGAAAATTACATTATCAATTGGGCTTCTACCTTTGTTGGAAAGTCTGGTTTTAAAGGTCAAAACACTTCTAGTTTAAAGTATTCTGATTTAGAGGATAAAGGTGCTTTCACAAATTTAAGTGACTTAGTAAAGGTTTACCCAAACTTAGAGGGTATCTTAGATTCGGTAACTATCAACTACAGTTATGATTCCGTAAGTCGTCAGTTAGTTCAAGAGGTAAGAGTTCAGAAGAGGGGTGTAGATACAACTCGTCAAGTATTTGTGGTGTATGATTCAACTAGTGCAGTTGTAGATTATACAGTGGGTAATTTTAATAAAGTAGGTGGTTCTAGTGAAAAAGATTAAAACAACCCTTATTTTGTTTGGTTTACGTGTGCTTGACTTTAAACTATCTGAGAAGTGGAAAAATCGAGTATTTTACATTTTGTTAGGCAGTTTAGGTTGTTTGTTTATTGCGTTTTTGGCTTTTAATGTACTACAGTCACATAGAGTTGGGGAGAGTGAAAAATACACTTCTCAGGTAGCTACAAATACAAAAACAGTTGTTTCTAGTTATTCTGAAAGTAGTTTTGCAACAAGTCACTTAACTTTAACACAAAGTCAGTGGTTAGCTAAGGTTGATAATTTTGATTATTCTTTAGCTAAAACCTATACTACGTATTTAGCTTCGGTGGAAGATGATTCAAGTGCCCTTAAAGCGTATAATGCAATACCTTGGGTATCTGATTCAGTTGGTTCTTCATTATTGAACTATTCTACTGATTTTGGTAAAGGGGTAAGTCGACTAGTGAGTTTACGTAGTTTATCTCGTCAGTACGGCACAAGTGATTCAGATAGGTGGGTTGCTTTGTATGATGTTAGTATAACGAACAAAATTGGTACAAAAGTTGAGTCACTGATTAAAGTTGAAATTGTTGTAAAAGGTGGTAAGGTTTCCTATTGGAGCCTAGAACATGGGGGTTTTAAATAGTGTCTGATTCTAATTCTAAAAGGAACTATTCTGAGGGTTATTGGTTAGTTAAACCTCAGTTAGGTAAATTAACTGTAACTAACTTAGTAAATTTTGCTGAGGCTGAGGGTGCTTATGGTGTAACTAGTAGTAACATTTTAAGGTTAGGGAAAAGTGCCCTTTTCTTTGGTGTTTATATTGTTCTTTGCCTTGTGCTTTCGGTAATTGTAAAAAATTGGTTTGTGAGTTTATGTATATGGTTGTTGTTCTTCCCTTTACCATTTAGACTGATTTCTTTATTTGTTTTTGATGAGCGAAAAGTAAAGAAAGAGTTTAAATTAAGGGAAGAGTTAAAGTCTAAGACAGATAATTCTATTTTCTCTTACTTCTTTGGAATATATGATATTGACGAGAGTTTTCCATATATTTGCTATATGTTGGATGGTAGTATAGGTGTATTTATTCGTTGTATTCGAAAAACACAAGTAGGTAATGTTCAAGAAAAGGCTTTTTATCATGGTCAAGGGTTAGGTGATTTTTATAATCAGTGTGCAGCTTTGGGTGTCATACCAGAGACAATTGATATACAAGCTTCTAATTCGTATGATGAGCGTTTTGATGCGTTGTATGACCATTTGAATGAGGTTTCTTCTCCAACTATGCAAACTGTATTATCTTCGTTTTATCATCATTGGGAAGATAATTCAAGTAGTTCTCAGTTGACTTACGAATACTTTTTGTTAAGAGGTACTGGTGACCCAATGGTATTTTGGGATAAGGTTGTTGCTTTAAATTCTGCTTTGATGGGTGCTAGTTATAAGCGTGTTCAAACTCTAGATAAAGAGCAAATTGGTACATTATGTAAAGATGTTTACGGTTTGATTGACTTACCGATTACAGAGGCTATGAACCAAGCGGTACAGAAGTCTGACAAATCTAGCTTGCGATTATTGTGGGTTGGAGACGCTAAAGGTCGTAAGAAACAGGTAAACGCTTCGGTTTCTGAGGCACAGTTAAAAGCACAAGAGCAGTATAAGAAACAAGTGGCTAAACAAAATTCTACAACAGAACCTAAGGTTAAAAAATCTAAGAAGTCGAGTGTTTCTAAAGAGAAAAAATCCGAGGTGTTAGATTTATTTGCGGATACGAGTGTGGATGTTAAACAAGCATCAGGTCTAACAGGTATATTGGATGTTGAGGTAGATGATAAAGATTTAGGTGTAGTTGAGTCTAAGTCTGAAAAACCTAAAGTAGAAAAGTCAACAGAGTTGAATTTATTTGAGTAAAGAAAGTAGGTATCTAGATGATTGGTTTAATTTTTGGAGATAAGAGTGAGGCAGTAGTTAACGCAGTAAAAGAGTCTCATGGTTTAAAAGATATTGAGGGATTCACTTCTATAGGTTCCTTTTTAAGCATGGCTAGTAGAAAGGCGTTGCGTTGTGAGAGGTTAGTTATTAACTGTATGGAAGTTGGTTCGCCACAAGAGTTTCATAATCTACGTAATTTCTTAATTGACCATGCTAGAACTACGGAGGTTGTCTTATTTGGTAGATACTTTGAGTCCTCGGATTTAGAGGTTGTAGAATCTTATTACACTTATTTTAGTGAGCCTATTTATACAGATTATTTATTACAGTCTGATGAGCAAGCTACGGTGGATTTAGTGGCTAATAAGTTATGTAAAGGTTCGCTTGATGATATACGTATTAATCATTCAAGTAAAAAGAACATTAAAGCAGTTGTAAAATATGGTACAGAGCAGTCTACTGATGCTAATGTTTCTAGATTAGGTTTCACTGCACCTGTTCCTATTTCGAGCAAAGGTAACCCTTTGAAGTCTTTTGGATTTGGGGGTAAGCTCTTTGGTAGAGGTAAACTCACTAAAACAGAATTGATGAGTGTAGCTGCGTTAGATAGAGAGGTTTATGTAGTTTTGCAATTAGCACAGACAAGGTAGGTGAATTAGAAAAACATGGATTATATTTTAACAACAAAATCTGTGCATTACCCCAGTTGCACTACGGTATCTAGTTTTAAGGACATAGAGAGAATTACTATGAGAACTACGTTGATTGTAGATTCTTATACGGATAAAGACTTTGATTTTTTAGTATTCCTTTTAACTGCTATGAGGGATAACTCTTTAACTAAAGTGGCTTACATCACAGACTCTCCTAAGCGAATTATACTAGAGACTATGAAAACTGTGGGTGCTTATGTTACTCAGAATAGTGCTTTGATTGACAACACTGAAAACTTTTCGTATTTATTAGAGTATATGTCTACGAAAGAGGTAGATACACAGTCTGATGAGTTGATTCAATTATCAGATAGTTTTACTTTGGTAGATACCTATATTAGACAGAAGTTAGAGGGTGAGCCTAAGTTAGTGGAACGGAAGATTTCATTAGCTTATGAAAAGATTAGTGATGTCTTGCAAGATATTGTTTTTTCGGATGAATTAAATGAGGAGTTGCAGTCTTTCTTACTTACTGCTTCGAGTAAAATTAAAGTTTTAGAAGAAGAATTGGAGAAGAAAGAGAAGGAGATTACCGAACTAAAAGGTTCTAGTTTTGGTGGTTTTGGTTCTATCAGTGCTTATACTCAGTATAATTACACAGGTAACTCTAAGGTTTTAATTATTAAGGAAGAGTCACCAACTCGTTATTTGACTTCATTTTTAGTAGGTTATTTAGATTGGTTAGAAAAAGTTGCAGAGTTGAAAGCTAAACTGTTAATTATTGAGAGAGATACTGAGTATGTAGATGCTAGGTACAAGTCTATGCGTAAGGTTGACTCAACAACTATAACAAGAGAAGCTTCTAAGTTATATTTATTGCCAGAGTTGTATACAACAACACCAACGCATAGTGTTATGTCTACGTTAATGTCACCTATGGTCGATTTATACATTATCTTGGATAGAACCTATAAGAAGACACATGCAGTCTCAGGTAGGGGTATCAATACAGTTTATAGCACTTCAAGTAGACGGTTAATGCGTGATTTAGGGTTGACTTCTGAGCAGACTTTGGTAAATGATTTAGGAGAACAGTCTCAGTTAGGTACTTTAGCACCTATTGAGAACTATGCCTTAGACAAAGAGTCTCGTAAATTGCAACAGAGAAGTGCGTTTGAACCTATTATGAAACGTTTAACAGATTTATGTAATTTAGATTATTAAAGTTAGAAAGGTTGAAGTATTGATGTTTAAAAAGAAAGAAAACAAAGTGACGAACCTTTCTAAAAGTTCGCTAGAGAATGCTAAAACTAAAGAGAATAATGAAAAGCGTAAAGGTTTTTTAGACAAGTATGCTGATTTAATTAAAATGTGGGACTCTGTTTACGACGAGTACCGTTCACGTTACAATCCAGAGAGAGCTTTAGCTTCAAGTAGACGTTTATATATGGATTCTAACTTTACGTATAGTGGTACACAAAATGTTACTGCTTACTATGTAATTGAAGAACTTCCACCAGAATTTGAGATGGGTTATAGAGCTACTTTGCGTTCGATTGTACCAGAGGGTATCTCTATGAACTTTATTGAGTCGAATGAACCTTTTGAGATTAATTGGGACGACCCTAAAGTTAAAACTCGATTATCAGTTTTAGATGAAGTTAGTGCAAAGAACCAAGAGGAATCTAGCAAAGGTTCACGATTTACTCAACATAAGTTCGTTAAAACAGCTCAGAAAGATGAGCGTTTGTCTATTTCTGTTGAGTATGCTAATGATGCCACTTTGAGTGACCAAGATAAGCGTTACTTATATAAAGTTCGTATTATGGTTATTATCACAGGTCAAAGAGGTCCAGAGTTCACTGATGTTTTAAAAGACTTTGAGCACTTATGTAGTCAAAGAACGGGGATGAAAGTTCGTAGAGTTACAGGTATTATTGCAGACACCGTTAATGATTTCTCACCTTTCAACTCAGAGATGACTAAGGAGGGTAAACGTAAAATTCGTTCTACGTTTACTTCAGATGAGTTGAGAGCGCAGTGGCATCCATTTGAACAAGGTATTGTAGGTTTTGGTACTACTTATTTAGGTACTAATATTGAAACTCATTCTCCAGTTTTCCACCAATTTAAACGTGACGTAACAGATGCGGAAATCGTAATTGTAATTGGTATGTCTGGTTCGGGTAAGTCTTTTGAGATGAAGATGTTAGCTACACAGTTTGCAGCTAATGACAACATGATTATGACAATCAATGACTATGAGGGTGGAGAATATAAAGGTTTAGGTACTTTATTAGAGAAAGACTTCCAAGTAGTATCTTTAGACTTAGGTATGGGTTCAGGTCGTTATTTAGACCCAGTTCCGATTGTTCCTACGGGTGATGAAGAGATGGATAATACCTTATTTACTCGTTCTCGTAAGAATATTATTGATTTATTCAGAGCAGTTGCAGGAACGGAGACTTTAAAAAATTACGCTTGGATTCCGTTGATTATTGAGCGTGGGGTGGATTTATTTTACAGTGAGTATGGGGTATCTATTGATACAAGTACGTGGTCTGCTTTAGAGGGCTGTTCTATCTATACGGTTTATGATTATTTGAAAAAATATCGTCCGAATTTAGATGATGTATTGAGTTCCATAACTGAAGAAGATAAGAAGATTTTAAGTGAAGAGGATATAAAAGAGCTTTACAAGTCTGCTTTAAAAGACTTTCAGAAGGACTACCTTTACTTCTTAGAAACATTTGGTTCATATTTTGAGGAAAGTAAAAAGTTAAACAATTACTTCAAATATCCAGTTTACTTGAAAGATATTATTGATGCGAAGTTAGTTATTTGCGATTACAATATGCGTGGTGTTCCTGAGAGTCAGTTGTCTGAGTTAGATGCTATTTTAATTCCTATGAATGCAGCTACGGTAGCGTACTACCGTACAGTGTATCCGTTCTCTCGTGGTCTTTACAATGTGAAGATTTGGGAAGAGTTACAACGTTTCAGCTCATTACCAAACGCAGTAGAGATTTTGAAAACGCCAATCACAGGGGGTCGTAAAGCTGGGGATATTAATATTGTTGCTTCCAATGACCCAGTTAAGCTAGTTGAGAAGGATGAGTTTTCTTTATTTGCTAACTATACTCTAGCTATGGTTGGTAAGATTAAATCTCCAGTTTACCAAGAAATTGTGTGTAAAGCTCTCGGTATCACTGACTTAGCAGATGAATTAGCTGAGATAGGTTCTGTTATTGAAGAGGATGAAGGTTTGGTTGCGGGTTACGACCAAGTACATGCAGAGCCTTATAAGAAAGCATTTGTTTTAAAACTGAACTCAGGAGAGTCTGCAGTTGTTAAAGCTGACATACCTAAAGTTATTAGTGATACTCCATTATTCAGAACAGGTGTCATTGCTCAAACTGAGTAAAGGGTAGGTGTTTAGTTAAATATGATAGGATTTTTAAGTTTATTGCTATTTTTAGGTGGTATTTTATGGGGTGTTTCTAACTCTATTACTGACTCTAAATTAGCAGAAGAGGTGAAGAAGAGTAGATTGCTAGTTATCTGTTTAGGTGTTTTATATATACTAGTAATTTTGGCTGTGATATTAGGGGGTAAACGCTAATGGATTGGAAAAATTCAAATGACGACTTAACTCGTCAGTCTGATGCAAGGCGTGAGCGAGAGAATAGGCGTTTTGAGAATGGGATAGAAGATAATGGTTTCGGTGGTATGCGCAGAGATTTAGGGGATGACCCTATGTCTCGTTTACGTGGTTCTCAATCTGATCCATTTGCAAATCGTATAGGTGGGGGTATGGGTTCTCCTATGGGTTCACGTCCTCCATTTGGACAATCTCCTATGGGGCAAGGTCCCGGTTTCCCACATTCACAACCTCAGCAATTACAACCTCAGCATGAGGATTGGATGGACAAGTTATTTAAAGTAGTTAAAGGAACTTGGAAGTTTTTATATGGGTTTGTGGGACCCGTTCTTTCTGAGACTGACGATATGTTTAGGAGTGACTTTAAACTAAGAAGAGGTTTAACTGCTTCTTTAATTTATTATGGAGTATTAGGTGGGTTCTCCTTTATCTTTGGTATCTTTACAAAGTTTGCTACTGCACCAGGTATTTTAGTTTCACTTGTAGGTGGTGCTTTAAGTGGTGGTTTATTTCTATACAAGAACGCTCAAAACAAGGAGTGGGGTTTAGTAGATGATTCTCCTAAAGAACAAGTTGATTCTTCAGATATATTCAACTCTTCTCCTAGTGATTTTGTATCTCAGGAACCTAATTTTACATCAACTCCAAACTCTGAATTTAGTAACTTTAGAGCAACTGGAGGTTGGGGTGACGATGAGGGGGAAGATGATTTGGAACCTTTTTCACCTAAGGGTTTTGACAAATCTCCACAACTGAAAGGTTCAGACTTTGCAGGTTTTGGTGATTTAGCAGATGATGAGGATGAAGATGAGTTCAGTCCTTTAGCTTCTCCAAAAGACTTTACTTCAAAATCTAGTGCTAAGGATATTTGGGGTGTTGTAGACACGGGATTAGAAGAGTCAGAAGACTTAGATGATGATAGCGATACTAATTCTTCAAGAGAAGACTTGGAGCACCCTAAGTTAGAAGAGGTTTCAGACAGTGCTTTCAATTCAGATTTAGCAGGTGGTTTAGTAGAACCAGAGTTAGTTACACGTAGTTTACTTTTAGATAAGTATTTGTCTATGTTAGATGGGTCTAGTTTGAAACCCGATTGGTCTAGGGAAGTTTCGAAGGATAGTATTGAGTTTAAACAGCTTGAGACTTTTTTACGAGACGCACAAACAGGTGGAGTTAAAGGGTTATCTGAGGAAGATTGGGTTAGCGTTCAGTCCATAACTGAGAGGGTATCTGTATTTGAAATTATTACAGATAGACCAGAGAAGTTAAAAGGTAAAGAAACTCTCTTTGCAAAAGAGATTACAGAGTTGTTGAAAGACCAAATGAAAGATTACTTTGGTGAAAATGTAACAACAACTGCAGTAGGTAAAGGTAGTCGTATTGCTATTACTATCTTTAAACAGACAGGTACATCCTTTATGTTGAGAGACTTAATTGCTTCGAGCAAAGATTTCTTCTTAGATACTAAGAATGAGTTACCAGTTGTGTTTGGAGCTGATGAATATGGGGAACCTATTTTACTTGACTTAGCTAAACATACAGGTACTATTATTGCGGGGATGGCTAGAACAGGTAAGTCTGTATTAGCTACGGGTATTGTTAATCAGATGATGGCTTTGAACTCTCCTCGTAAAGTGCAAGTGGTTGCAGGGGATATGAAATATAAGGATTCTGACTGGTATCAGATTACTTTACCTCACTTGCGTAAGTTTGCGACTGGTACTAAAGCGATTATGGACTTGCTTGATTGGGTAGTTTCTGTTGAGGCACCGAGACGTAAGAAAATTATAGGTAATCAGTTGAAGATTCAAAACTATAATGATAATTGTTCAGAGGATTTAGAGCAATTACCATATCTATTTGTTGTTTTGGATGAGATTATTTCCTTTGCTGAGAAGTTGGATAAGGATGAGAAAGCTACGTACAAAGCATATTTGAGTGAGATTCTAACTGCGTTCCCTAACGTAGGTATCTTCTTGATTTTTGTACCTCACCAACTTCATAATGATTACTTCCCTAAAACCGCTTCTCGTATGGTAGGTAATAGATTTGCAGTTAAAGCAGGTCAACCTATTCAGAAGACTATTTGGGAAGACTCTTACCGTTTAATTGATTTCCCAACTACGAACACAGGTGACTTTGCGTATACTTTAGCGGGTTCTGATGAGCCTAAGTTTGGACACGCTCCTTTAATTATGAGCATAAGTGGAGGTAAAGAGCGTTTAGATAAGTTGTATGATACACAACGTAAATTATGGACTAAACTTTACCCAGAAGAAGCAGCAACATCAGCTTACGTAAGTAGATTAAAGGATGAGCAAGCAGATAAAACTTTAGGTAAGTTGGGTTTGGAAGTAAACCCTAATGATTTTGCACAAGAGGATTCTTTACGTTTCCCGGATAAGAGTTATTTTATCGAAGATATTTAAGTAGGTATAGCAGAAAGATAGGAGTTGTATATAAAACATGGAAATTACATATCCAATTAGTAGTTCTAGGTTTCTGCTTGCAATGCAAGTGTATGCTAGAAAGATGTCTACTTATGAAACTTATGAGGAAGTTAAAAAGAGGGAATTTGAGAGAATTTCGTTATTTAGACCTTTACCTACTGTTTCAAAAGAGAGTATAAAAACACGTGAAGTATCGAATCCAACTAGATATGAGCTTGTAGTGGATGATACAGATAGTGAGACTGTAGACTTTGACTCTTTATTTGCAAATTTAGAGGATATAAACTTAAAAGATTTACCAAATAAAGAAAATTCATCAGGGGTATCTGTATCTAAGTCAGAAGTTGTTGACCTTTTTGCAGGTGTGGATTTGGAGTCTTTAGGTTATGTAGATGATATGGGAGAGGATGACTTAGAAGGTAAAGAATTTGAAACCTCTGAGGGTATTAAGTCTGAGGAAGTGCTTTTAGACCCTCTAAACTCCCCTGTATCAAACTTAACATTAAATACAATAGAAAGTAAACTTAGTGAAGAAAAATTAAATCTGAGCCATTCTGAGCAGTCTGGTGACACTTTAAACACAGAACCTACCCGTGTAGAGTTTAGAGAGGAAATTTTTAGGTCAACTTATATAGGTAAGCGTGAGACTTGGTCTTATGTTGCGAAAGATAAGGTTAAAGAGGTTAAAGAGGTGGCTCATCCAATTAAAAGAGTTCCAAAACCAATTATCAAAACACCTACTTCTGTACAAGGTAATTCAGTTGATGTGAGAAAAGAAGTTAAACCTTCTGTTGTTTCTAGTCCACATCCTCAAAAGTTAAGTAGTCCACAGAATGTAAATAATGATAAGACAGTTCGTTTATTGAATGAGGATTTTGTTTCCTATTGTCGTAGGAATTTGAGGGTGCAAGAGCAGTTAGCTTTAACTTATTTTTCTCCAAGTGAGATAGAATCAGCAGTTAGACAAGGTAAGATTTTGAGAAAGAGTGGGTTGTTAATCTTTGCGCACTCTTAGAGATAAGTTAAGTAAAAAGGGGTTTTGAAAAGTGAGTTTAGTTGAAAATATTCGCTTTGTAAAAGTGAACGTTGAGGGTATTCCTAATGGAATTTGTGGAATATGTTCTGCTCTGGTCGGTGGGTGGCTTGTAGTACACGGTATTAAGGTGAAGAGACAAGGTTCTCAGTATAAGGTCTTATTCCCAGAGCGTAAGTTATATGGTGATGTCTATAAACCAGTAGTTACTGCATTAAACCCTGAGTATAAAAAAGAGGTAGACTCTTTAATACTTGATGCGTTTTACAAAGCTTTAGAAGAAAAATAAAGTTAAGGATATTCCTTGACTTTTTTCTTTTAGTTTGCTAGAATTAAGTATAAAAAGAGCGAGAAAGGTGAAAATACGTGGCAGTTACGGAAGTTTCTTTGTATGAGGGTGGTTTTATTGATAAATCTGCGCCTATACAAAGATATAAGTTGTTGGATAGTATTATAAAAAAGGCATCGGAAGACCAACAACAAGAAGGTTATCCAGAGTTAGCAGATAGTTTATTAGATTTAACTTCAGAGCAAGTAACTACTGTAATTGATACTAAGAGTTCACTAAAAGAGAATGTAAACAGAGGTTCATTACGTTGGTATCAAACCTATGGTGTTCATTTTATTTTAGCAGCTCGTTCTGCTTTAATTATGGATAGTGTAGGTTTAGGGAAAACTGCAACGGTAGCTTCTGTAATTAATCATGTAGATGCTTTAAAGCGTAAGACTAAGGGAAAACCTTTACGTTATTTGTTTTTGACTGAGGTTGGTTTAGTAGACCAAGCTCGTAAGGAGCTTATTCGTTTTACAGGAGATTATGTAGCAACTACTACGGGGGATTCAAATCAAGTTTCTGCTTTTATAAAAGAGCAGAAGGACTTAGACTTTCCTAGTGGTGTTGTTGCTTCTTATTCTGCAATTTCGTCAAGTCACGAATTTATGTTGTGGTTAGCACATACAACAAAATTGTATGGGAAGTTTGATTATTTCTTTATCGATGAAGGTTCAGTTTTAGGTTCTACTAAGTCAGATATATATAAAGCTTGTAAAACGGTACGAGATAAGTTTGTAAATCATATTGTTATTATGAACGCTACCCCGTTTGAGAAGTCTATTGAGGGTATGTATAATCAGTTGAACTTTTTATTTCCAAGTGTGATGCCATTAAAGACTACGTTTGAGGAGTTATTTGTAAAGAAATCATTTCAAACGCATCAAATTTTGGGGTACAAAGACCCTGAGTTGTTTAAGTTATCTACTAGGTTTATGGCTTTCGGAACTGCTCGAAAAGAGCTTGGGGTATCTGTGAAAAATTCGACTTGTGAGTTGATTTTATATAAACCGTCACAATATCAAAATCAGTTATTTAGTAAAACTAGGTATAAAAGGTATGTTTGGGACGAACCCTCATGGTTTGACTCGGATTTAGAAGTAACTCCAGAGATTTTACCTAAGTTATCGGTTATAGAGGATTTATTCAGATATAGGATAGGTCAAGATAAGGCTTTAATTTATGTTCATTCAGTTGAGGCTCAGAATATTTTAGTTAAGTTTTTAGAAGGGTTAAATATCAAGGCTCTCACAATAAATGGAGAGGATAATACTCCTAAGAAGAAAGCAGCTAAGTTAGAAGAGTTTCATAAGGGTGATTATCGAGTTATTGTGACAAATTTAAAGAAGGGTTTAAACTTAGGGTTTTTAAATCATTTAATTTTCTATTCGTTCACAGGTAATTCTGGGATTACAAATCAGATTGAGGGTCGTATTGTTCGTAGTCAAGATATTCACGATAAGCATATATACTTAATTTTATCTAGGCGAGAAGAGTATAAGGTTTTGGAAGAAGCTTGTGAAAGTACAGAAAATAGATTAGCCCATACAAAAGAAGAAGTGAGTTTATTAAATAATTTTTTCTCAAATCCTAGTTTAGTAGGGACAGTTATTGAAGTTTGTAAACAAGAAATTTCAGAGGGTGCAAGCTCGGCAATCGTATCGGTATCTTATTCAAATCGTAATATGGATGGGGATATTTTTTACCCCAAGTGGTCTGATGATATTGAGCAGACAAAAAGTGGTTTAATTTTATAAGGGGTTCAAATGTTTAGTATAGTTGACGTTCGAGATTTCATTGCAGATTATGTGGAACATAGTAGTCAATACGTAGGTTTAAAGTTTAAATCTAGTTCCATTGATATTGAGTGGGAATTAAGTAAATTATCTTGGTGGTTTTGTTTAGACTCCGATGGTTCTAGTCCTTATTTGATTGAATTTAATGATACAAGTTATGGTGTACGTTTGAGATTAACATTTTTAGTTAAATTATCAGATGAATCTCTTCAAAGAGATTTTAAACCACTAGAACAATTAGGTACAGATGTTTCTTTACGAGGTTTGTATAAGGATAACTTATGTATAGAGAGCTTTATAATAGATGTAACACATTTAACTAAGATAATGAACACCTTATGTGTGGTTTTAAGTAAATATAAATAGAAAGGCTTTAAAATGAAATTATGTACATCTAGTGATTGTTCAGATGGTTTGGTTTTTGATACTGTACAACAGAAAATGGTACCTTGTCCATTATGTGCAGAGTTGAGAGAAGAGCAAGTTTTAAAGGGTGTATCTACGGAAGATGGTTCTAAGTTAGGGTTATCAGAGAAATTAGGTTTACGTAGAGTTTTCTCAAGACTCTCTGTGGATTTAACTCAAGTTTTGGGTGGGCTAACTTCAACTAGTTTAGATAAGGAGCAGTATGATGCCTTAGAGAATGCAGTTCAATCGTTAGTAGGCTCATTATCTTTAGCTAAGAAACCTAAAACTTCTGTATTGTTTTATTTAGGTGTAAGAGCTGACGTTGAGTTACTTGCTTTTTGGATATTAGGTTCTGCTTACAAAGCAGGTTTAAGTGTTCATCCTTTTGTTACACCTTTCCGTTTACAAGGTATAAGACAAAAGCGTGAAGAATATGAAAACTTAATGTTAAGTGATGTTGTAGTTATAGCTTACAGTCCTTCTATACGAGAAGATGGGTATCTTGTAGAAGATTTTGTCCGTCAAAGAGCTTTTGAGGGTAAGTCTACTTATGTGATTTTAACGGATGGTTCACAGATAAATAATGTTTTGCAGCGTTTAGGTTCTGAGAGTGGTTATTCTAATCGTCAGTACTTGTATATAGGGGTTCCAAGACAAGTAAGTACTGAGGAAGATAAGGTGCGTAGAACGAATAAAGTTATCAGTAATTCAAATGCAGTTTTAAATTTAAAGATGCCAGAGGTTTCTTTAGATGAGCTTGATGTAGGTAAAAGTAAAAGTAAAAGCGCACAAAAAGGGTCACGGAAACAAAAGAATGTTTCAAAGCAAGTAATTAGTGCTTCCGAGGCTGCTTTATTTGGTTTAAATTAGCAGTAGATGTTAGAAAGATAGGTATAAAAAGTGGAATTAATTCGAAGTAATCAAGCAGAAATGCAAGTTAATGGTGGTTTTACAACTACTTTATTAGGTAAGGTTGTATTTGAGTCTGATGATGTAGAGTCTCGATTAATTGAGGACCCGAATTTACGTGGGGACGAAGAATTTGTAAAATTAGTTGTGAACACGGGTATGGAAGAACATTTAGTAGGTTCGACATTAACGGTTATTCGTAAAGAGGTGGACGGTGAAACTGGTGTAGAAAGAACTAAACATTATACATATCCTATTTCTGTGGATAACTTAGGTGCAGTTATTATAGCTTCTGACTATTATTTAGAAGATACTTCACTAGTAACTTTAGTACCTTTTATGTCTGAGTGGTTGCAAGATTTACTAAGACTAGCACAAGAGAACTTACAGTTGTCTATGTCTGCAAGCACCTCAGAGTCTATCTCACAGTCCTTATCAACTTCTGAGAGTTTATCTCTATCTGAGAGTGTTTCTAATTCGTTAAGTTTGTCAGAGTCGTTGGTTCACAGTCAGTCTCATTCGTTTTCAGTTATGACTTCGAACTCTTTGGATGAGTATAATTCTCAATTAGTGCATTCTATGTCAGAGCACAGAGAGAGTTTACAAAGTTCTATGTTAGATTCTTTATCTACTTTAGAGAGCGAAGTTTATAGAAGTACTTCTGAATCTTTGAGTTTAGTACAAGATAGTGTATCTATGGACTTAGATGAGGTACTTAACTCGGTATCTGATACAGTAGAGGGTCATTATAAGCAGATAGAGAGTTTAGCAATTAAATTTGAGCCTTTGCGTTTATCTTATGAGTTGGGTGATGTTACTACGGGTGATTTAGTAACTCAAATGGGTGAAGTTGTTGATTTAGAGAGTGTAAAGGAAGAATTAACCGAGATTATTGAGCAGAATCTATCCGCAGAAGAGATGCAGAGTGAGGTTACTGCTGTTTTGGAGGCACCAACCGTTACAGAATTTGGGCGTACAGGTGATTGGTTAGAGGATGAAGACTTTAGCGTACAAAAGATAGATAAATCTAAACCTAAGCAAGTAGGGTTCTTCAAACGGTTATTTACACGAAAAGATAAGCAATATAAACAGTTGGTATCCGAGGTTGTAGAAGACCAAATCAGTGCAGTTAATCAACCAGACCATTTAGGTGCAGTTGATGAGATTCAAATTGTAGGTGGTTCGTATAAGATAGAACTTCCCAGAAAGTAAGACCTAAGAGTTGAGTTTTTAAGAAAATTCAACTCTTGTTCTTATTTTTATTGATTTATTATGTTTTTTGTGTTATAATAAATAAAATACTAAAAAAGAGGATTTATTGAAAAATGAAAATTAAACTAAGTAAAGAACTTGTAGAAACATATGCACCTTTTGTACGTATCATGACATCTAAAGGGAACAATACAGTAGGTTCAATTCGTGTAAGTAACTCTAATTCACGTTGGAGTTTATCTAGTTCTGATTTCACTCAATTGTTTGGTGTAAGTATTTTTATGATGGCTTATACACCAGAAGTAGTTGAAGAAGTTCGTTCAAAATATGATTTACGACGTGATGTTCAGTTTGAGTTAGAGGGGTATGCTCCTTTGGAACTTGTTTCTTTGGTAGAGAGTAGAGTAGACAAAGTATCTCCTAAGAGTGGTCGTCCAAAACCTAAGTATTCAAGTTTAGATGGTACTTTGGCAGTACACGGTACTAAACCTCGTAAACCTAAAGTAGAAGTTCCACTTAATTCTAGTGAAGACAAGAAAGCAGAGGTATCAGACAGTAAGTCTGATCGATTTCCCAACACAGGAGAGGTTATTTCACACAAGCATTTGGAAGTAGAATCTGCTGATTCAAAATCTTTGAAGACGGTATATCGGAAAACAAGAAACCAACTAAATAAAGCGAATGAACGCATTGCTGAGTTGGAGGGTATAGAGAAAGAATATCAGTTAGATAAAGAACGTTGGGCTTCTAAAGAAGCAACCTTTGAGAAAGATAAAGAGTTGTGGGAAAATCAAAAAGAGGCTAATGCTTCTTATGTTGAAACCTTACAAAACGAGTTTAACAATAAGTTAGATGGTGTTAATTCATTGTTAGAAGAAAAAACTGATGAATTGGAGCTTATTCAAAAAGAGAAAAAAGCCTTAGTAGAAAAAGTTCGTTCAGTAGAAGCGCATGTAACTAAAATCAAATTGGAACAAGAGAATAAAACGGTGGGTCAAGCTTTGTCTGAGTTAGGTTCTGCTATTATTCGTAGCATTAAATCCGTATTCAAACGTAAATAGAAGGTTTTAAGTACTATGGTTTTAGTTGTTGAGCTTACTTTAGCAGATGGTCAAGTTATTGGTTTAGAAGCAGGAGACCAAATTACTATAAATGCCTTAGGGGAAGATTATAGTGGTTGTTGGTTTTGTTTGTCTAAAACTTCTAATAGTACCTATGTTCGAAAATTCTTTGCAAGTGCACCCGGTGATGCACAAGTTAAGATAGGTAAATCGGTATCCTTTAAGTGTTCTGATATTGTTTCATACAAGGATGTGGATTCCGATTCTTAAATTTAAGTTGAGGTTATTTAATTATGGCACATCCTTATTACACGGAAAAGATACTTCCATTTTTGGAGAAACATAAAGTAACAAATCTGTTAGTGAAGACTCCTTTTATAGGTACAGGTTTTGAGTTAAAAGAATTAGCTAAGACACTTAGACCAGATGAAGAACTTCGTTATATTACTGCTTGTAAAAGTGGTAATGCTAAAGTTTTAGTTTGTGTTACTAATTTACGTTTGCATATTTTAGATAAAGGGTTGATTCTAAATAAATATCAGTTAACTGTGGATTTGAGTAAGATTGCAAGTGTACAGAGAGGTAGAGGTGTTTTCTTTGGTTCTGTTGTTATCTCGGTATTAGGGTATGAAGATAATATTTATCTTAATGATTTTTGGGGTAAGGACACTGAAAACTTCCAACGTATTTTGCAAGATGCTATCACAGACTATGGATTAGGTCGTAGTCAAAATAATACTAATTCTGATTACTATAAGCATAATGTAGACTTAAGACAGTATCCTACTATGGAGGAAAGAGTTTTGGGAAGTAGAGATTATAGAGATAGTGCTTATCAAATGAATAACCCTACATACAATTATCTTACAGGTGAGCCATATACTGAGTCTGAACTTTTAGCAATGGGGTTAGACCGTTTTGGAAATCCTTTAGAGAGTTCGTCTTATCAACAAAGAGGTCACTCCAGAGCTACCACAGTTAATAGAGAAACTACACGTACTGTTAATGGTACCTCAAGTGCAAACTTTAAACCACCTAAGGATGTTTCAGATTTAAGTACAAGTGCTAAGTTTGATGCTTTAGATAGTGGTGGTTTTGGCACTGAGGAGCAGTTGCGACAAGCGAAGATGAATTTAGAAGATGCCTATCGTAAAGGTATTATTTCTAAAGAATTGTATGAGATAAAAATGAAAAAATACAACAGAGGTTTGTTGTAGTAGAAAATTTAAGTGGAACTAGAAGAAAGGGGATTAAGTACTTCATCTATGTTTGAAGATAAAGAATTATGGGAGTTGATGTCGGAAGCAGAGGGTACAGAATCTTCTTATGTTTCGGATATCACACCTGTTGAGATAGGAGATAAAAGTCCAGAGGTTCAATTAGAGTATTATGAAAATCAAGTGATGGGGTATCTATTACGAGATTTTGATACTTTAAGGGGTCAGATGGGTCGTTTGCAACCTGATTATTTCAGAAATGAGAATTATGTTCTCTATACGATGTTACGTAAGGTTCAGATGGAACGTGGTTTAGAGCTTGATTTGAACTATTTGAAAGTGTATTTGCAAGCGAATTCTTCTGAGATTGCACAAGACTCTGACCGTATTCAATTCGACTCTTATGTAAGTGAGGGTATGACTGCGATTGAGGGGTTAGTAGTTTCAGTTGTAGAGGTTTTTCAAAAGTACAAGAACCCTACGTTTTTAAAAGAACCCTCATTTGAGGATGCTTTAACTCGTTTTAAGTTGGTTTATGCTAAATTGGCTTTTAATGATTCTTTACAACAAGCTTCTATTGCTTTAACGAATCCAATTAGAGCTAACAGAAAATCATTCTTTGGTGTAGAAGGTGCTCTTGAATTTTTATCTCATAAAATCAATGGTATCAAGGCATCTTTGGGTAAGGATAAGTCATTTCAGTTAGTTAGCGCTAGTGATATTGACTTTGACGAAGATGACTTAAAGAAACCAACTTTATTGA